>BCSF01000098.1_pt1 | contig 38078 bp, 62 predicted proteins | sample 1016431 | NCBI WGS metagenome assembly BCSF01 (sample SAMD00045685;SAMD00045686;SAMD00045687;SAMD00045688;SAMD00045689;SAMD00045690;SAMD00045691;SAMD00045692;SAMD00045684;SAMD00045690;SAMD00045691;SAMD00045692;SAMD00045684;SAMD00045685;SAMD00045686;SAMD00045687;SAMD00045688;SAMD00045689, study... | reverse complement strand
GGTAGTGAAACACTTGGATTATTAGGTGGCACTGGTATTGACTCAACAGCATCAGGCAACAATGTAACTTTTGCGATAGACTCTACTGTAGCTACACTTACAGGATCACAAACATTAACGAACAAAACTATTAGTGGTTCTTCTAACACACTATCAAACATAGCAAACTCAAGTCTTGCTAATTCTACTGTAAGTTATGGTGGTGTATCTCTAGCTCTTGGTGCTTCTGATGCAACTCCAGCTTTTGACTTACAAGATGCAACTAGTTATCCAGCAAGTGCCTTAACAGGAACTGTCTCTAATTCACAAATAGGTACAGGGATTGATGCAACAAAGGTTGCTGATGGATCTGTTACTAACGCAGAGTTTCAATTTATCAACACTCTATCTTCTAATGCTCAAACACAATTAGATGCTAAAGTAGCAAAGGCTTCAAACTTATCTGACTTAGCTTCAGCTTCTACAGCAAGATCAAACTTAGGTCTTGGCACAATGGCAGTTCAAAATTCTGCTACTGTCAGCATTAGTGGTGGTACGATTACAGGATTATCGACACCTTCTAATAACTCAGATGTAGCGATTAAGTCTTATGTTGATGATGCAGTTGCTGGTTTGAGAACAAGAACAATAGCTGAAGTAGCAACTACAGCCAATGTCAATCTATCTAATGGATTAGAAGCTGGTGACACAATCGATGGTGTTACTCTTGTTGCTGGTGATCGAGTCTTAGTCAAAGACCAATCTACAGCTACTGAGAATGGTTTATATTTAGCAGTATCAAGTGGTTCTGCTTCAAGAGATCCTGAACACGATACAATCGCTGAGTTAAGTGGTGGTATGGTTGTTGTCAATCAAGGATCAACTAACGATAATAAAATATTTCTCTGTACTACAGATAGTGATGGCTCACTAGGTTCTACAAACATTACCTATACTCAAGTCACCCCATCTAATACAGGAACAGTTACAAGCATTGGCCTAACACAGTCAGGCTCAGAATTTTCTATATCAGGATCACCAGTGACATCTGCTGGTAATATCACACTAGATGTAAACAGAATTAGTGCTACGAAGATTGGTGGCAACTCAAATGTTTCTGATACAGAATTTGGTTATCTCGATGGAGTAACCTCATCAATACAAACACAAATTAACAACAAAGCTGGTGCTGGTTTCGCAGTAGCGATGGCAATAGCTTTATAAGGAGAAACAATGGCTCAAGATTTTGAAAGATCATACGCTAGTTCGATTTCAAACTCATCAGGATCGCCAACAACATTGGTCACTTCAAACTCTGATGACGCATTGATCTCGATTAGATTAGTAAACAAACACACAGCATTAGTAAATGTATCAGTTGTAATTACATCAGGTGGAACAACCTACAATGTAATTAAAGATGCACCAGTTCCTGTTGGTGGCTCACTAGAGTTAATCGACTCAGGTTCTAAGATCGTAATTCAATCAGGCGATGTTTTAAAAGCATACGCAGATACAGCCTCAGCCTGTGATGTTTTAGTAAGTTTTGTCGATACTATTAGTTCATAGGAGATAGAATGGCTTATATCGGAAATATACCAGCAGAAAAATATCAAACTCTACAAAAACAGAGTTTTACTACATCTGCTACTGATACCTATACACTAAGTTATTCTGTTACGAACCCACAAGATTTAGCTTTGTTCATTAACAATGTCAGGCAAAATCCGAACAATGCTTATACTGTATCAGGTACAACACTAACCCTATCCTCTGCAATTACAAGTTCAGATACTATGTATGCAGTGTTCTTAGGTAGAGCAGTTGAAACGATTGCTCCAGCTACAGGATCAGTAACTAATGATATGTTAGCTGGTTCTATTGCTAACTCTAAACTTGCTAACTCATCTATTACTTTAAATGGCTCTGCTGTTTCTTTAGGTGGTAGTGCTACCATTGGTGGTGGTAAAATAAATCAAGTGGTAACTGCTACAAACACCAATAGCACATCTAGTTCAAGCACTAGTTTTGTTGAAACTGTCAATACTGTTGCAATTACTCCTTCAGCAACAGATTCTAAAATTTTTGTAGTTACACATTTTGGGGTTAAAAATCCTCAACATAATCAAGCATATTTTACCCTTTATAGAGATATTAGTGGAGGTAGTGCAACTAATTTAGGAGATAGCACTTATGGATTAGTAGGCTCTAAATATGCTGGTGGAGAAGCTAAAGAAGTCTACGGTATGAGTTTTCTTGACTCGCCAAGTACAACATCAACTACAGAATACAAAGTTTTTGTTAAATCAGCTAATTCAAGTACAGTCAAAATGAATCCTGACTCAAAATGGAGCATAACAGCTATGGAGGTACTAGCATAATGGCAATATCAAAAATACAAGCAGAGAGTATGAACCTTGCAGATACTTATGCGTTTACTGGTACTGTGAGTGGTGCTGGAAAATTATTAGGTATTCAAGATAATGTTTTAAGTACTGGTGCTGTTACAACTTCTAGCACTTATGCTGATGTTATATCAACTACATATACTCCAAGTGCCACAAGTAGTTATTTATATGTAGTGGTAAATGCTAATTACAGATTACATGGACTAAGCTCAACTACGACACCTAATGGTTTTCTTCAAATAATTTCGCCAACTACAACACGATCTACTAGATTTATTGAAGAAAAATTCCCTGCAAATTCAGATAATGCTAAAGGATTTGTTTCTTTCTATGCTTATTGGAATCCTAATACAACAAGTTCAGTAGCAGTGAAATTACAATTTAAAGAAACAGCAGGTGGACAGTTTTTAGTTTATGATAATTCAGACTATACAAGAGCAACAACAATGACAATTTTTGAGGTAGGTGCATAATGGCATACATAGGAAAGAGTCCTACTATAGGCAACTACATTGAACTAGACGATATATCCTCTAGCTTTAATGGATCAAATGTAACATTTAATTTAACATCAGGTGGTACTGCTGTTACACCTCAGACAGATGCTAACGCAATTATCTCTATCTCTGGTGTCGTGCAATACACATCTGCTTACACGATTAGTGGATCACAGATAACATTTAGTTCTGCTCCCCTATCGACAGATAACTTTAGTGGTAGAGTCTTAGGAGATAGCAGAGATGTAGGTACACCGACTGACGGAACAGTAACAGCATCTAGTCTATCCTCTACATTCTTTATGACTAACGGACAAACCTTTAACAACATTAGTTTAAGCAGTGGCGATAATGGTATGGCAGTAGGCACTATCACAGTATCTGGCACTTTAACTATACCTTCAGGGAGTACATTTGTAATATTATGAGTAAAATAGAAGCCAACACCATAGACTCTATATCAGGAACAAGTACCCTGACATTAGGATCTAGCAACGCATCAACCATAGCTTTAGGTAGTGGTGATGTGCAAAGTAATTTTTTATATCCAGCTTTTGAAGCATATCTAAGTGCTGATACAAGTCCATCAAATGATACTTTTACAAAAATTGCAGCTAATACCGAAGTTTATGACACAGATAATGCTTATGACAATTCAAGTAATTATCGTTTTACACCTCAAGTTGCTGGTAAATATTTTGTTTATGTTGGAGCTAGTGCAACATCTGTAAACAATATGTACTCTACAATTATTAATTTTACAAAAAATGGTAGTGGCTATAAAGAAGCTATTTTTCAAAATGGCACTAATTCCTCATATCCTTTGAACAAATTAACTCCTACCTTATGTGGAGTAGTAGATCTAAATGGTTCTTCAGATTACATAGAATCAAATGTGAACATTCAAACACATAATGGAAGCAGCATTACTCTAGAAGGTGGTAGTAATAAATTTACATACTTTGGAGCATATAGGATCGGAACATGAGCATATTAAAAACAAATCAAATAACTGACTTAGGGGGTAACAATATTATATCCTCTGATGGTAGTGGTACATTTACTCAATCATTTGCAGCAACTGACCACTTTAATAACACAGCATTTCAGGCATATCAAAGTGGTGGTGATTTCACAATAAGTAACAATACTTGGACTACTGCTCCTCTTGCAACTACTGAATATAATTTTGGAAGTGGTTTTAATACTTCATCATATATTTATACAGCTCCTAGCACTGGTTATTACAACTTTAATGTAACTATTATGCTTTATAATCCAACAGCTAGAAATTTTATGGCAAGAATATTAAAAAATAATACTGATGCTTTAAAACAAGCAAGGAGAGAAGATGGTGCTGATGGTAAACAAGATTTAGAGAGTATTCATGTAAACGCAGTCATACAATTAGATGCTGGAGATAATGTAAGATTTCAAGGATATATAGAAATGGATAGTAGTTCTGATAGAAGAATACTAGGTGGTCAATCGAATACTTATGCTAAAGGCGAGAGGATAGGCTAATGACATCAATTATAAAAGTAAATACATTTCAAGACACAAACGGAAATGCTCTGTTTAACTCTGATGGTAGTGGTAATGTAACATTAAGTGCTGGTGCTATGAAGAATACTCCAGCTTTTCTAGCATACCTTAGTGGTGGAGCAAGTGGTGGTTCAGTTAGTAATTTGACAGCTACAATAGTAAATTTAGATACAGAAGTTTTTGATACAGATGGTAAATTTGATACATCTAATGGTCGTTTTACACCTGGCATAGCTGGTAAATATTTTTTATATGGTTCAGCTAGATTTCAATCAGATGCTGACTTTGACCCATTCGAGGTAGCTATTTATAAAAATGGAAGCTCTGAACTTGCAAGATTTCAAGATAGACACGAACATTATTCTGTTGGAGTTACAAGCGTTGTGGCAGATTTAAACACAACTGATTATAAAAATTTAAGATGATATCAAGTAAGTGGTGGTACTTTACAACTTTCTGGTTTTCAAAATGTTACCTTTTTAGGTGGATATAAAATTATTGAATAGGAGCATAGCATGGTAACTCGTTTAAATAATAATTCAATTTCGTCTATAACAGCTTTGCCTAGTGCTGTAGCTGTTAATAATGATCCTATATTATCAGTAGGTTTAACAAGTACACAAAACATGAGTGATAATACTTGGACAACAATAGTAATGGATTCAGAAATTTTAGATGCAGACGGAATTTACAATAACTCAACGGGTGTGGCTACTCCAACTGCTGGAACATATTTTATGATTTTTACTGCAACTATTGGTGGCACTAATAGTAATACTATTAATGATGCTGGAATGAAATTTTTAATTGGAAGCACAACATATGCTGAACAAGTATCAAATCCAAATCAATCTGGACAATATGAAAATATGATTACATCTTTTGTTCATACATTCAATGGTAGCACAACTGTTGCTTGTCAAGGCTATGTAAATGTAAGTAGTGGAACAGCTAATGTCTATGGTGGTGGAAGTAATAGATTTGGTGCAACATTCCAAATGTTTAAAGTAATAACTTAAGAAAGGAAAAACAAATGGCACAACTAAGTACAAAAATAAAAGAGTATCTAAAGGCTAACTCAGTAACTGAGGTGGACTTTACTAAAGATGTTCTTTTACAAGATGATGGTCAAGGTGCATACATTAAAGAGTGGAATATCTCTGGTGTAGACCAACCATCTGATAGTGACTTAGCTAGTTATGATGCAGCAGCAACAACTGTTGAATCTAATGCCGCTGTAGATGCAACTCGTAGAGCTGCGTATGGTGATATAGGTGATCAGTTAGATGAAATCTATCACGATATAGATGCTTGGAGAACCAGAATACAGGGTGTAAAAACAGCTAATCCAAAGGAGTAAACAATGTGTGAATATTGTAATGGCGAATGTGTATGTAGGTAATGCCTAGTCTATCTGAAAAGACAGAGATAGGATTACCTCTTAAAAACCTTATTGGTTTATTAGGAGCTACAGCAACTGCTGTTTGGGCATACTTCGGTATTATTGAAAGATTAAATAATATTGAAACTAGAGCTACTTTATTTGAAGCTGATCTTGTTAAAAATGCAAGTCAAATACCTATAGATCAGGAACAGTTTATGCTATTAGAATTTGTATCAGAACAAGTAGAAGGTATGTCAGAAGATTTAGAAAACATGGCACATAACAAAGTAAATATTATGAGATTACAAACTGATATGGAAAAAGCATTGAATGACATTGAAGAATTAAAAGATAAGATAAGAGCAGCTAATGGTTACTAAAGTTATTATAGCATTATTATTATTTTCTGGTGGCACTATGATTGAACATACTGTTACTGATGGTGTTAAAGATTGCCTTGAAAAGAAAAGAATAATGGAACGCAATATGCAATCTGATACAGCAAGAATAGCTTGTGCTAAAGTTGAAGCACAAATAGAAACCATAGAAGGTGTTGAATTTATTAGATCAATGAGTAAAGTAAACTAATGGCTACATTATCAGAAGTACAAAAAGAACTTAGATCTGTTAAAAAAGAAGTAAGAGAACTAAGAACACATAACAAATTTTTATTAGATAGACTTGATTTAGCACATGAAAAAAATGCTAAGTTAAGAGAAGAAAAAAATAACATGACTGTAGATGATGTTGTATTGATGCAGAAAGCTAAAGCTGAGTATGCTTCCTCTGTAGAAAAATCAATTAGTGAACAATTATCTATACAAGAGAAAGTCCACTTAAACTCATCAGGATTATCCAATGGCAACACAGTCGGAGAAAATAAATAAATTAGAAAAAGATATCCTGTTAATCAAAAAGGATATCGAGATTATTAAATCTAATCATCTCAAACATATAGAAGAAGATATTGGTATGATTAAAAAGGTCATGTGGTCCGTAGGATTCTTAGTATTTTCTAACCTACTGGCATTACTCATGACACAGTTCAATTGAAAGTATACCTAATTATTGTTTTTTGCGTACAGTCTTTGACTACTCCATTAGATCAAACTTGTATAGTAGAACCTCTATATGAGGAGTACAATAGTGTAGGGGAATGTCTTGCATATGTGGATAACTTTAGATACAGTTTAAGAGAGAAAACAGATTTGTACATTACTGGGTTTTGTACACAGAAGGAACACAATGTCATTTGAAAAACTAAAAGATAGAATCAAAAAACATGAAGGTTATCGAGTTGATGTTTACAAATGTAGTGAAGGTTTTGATACTGGTGGGTATGGTCATAAAATAATACCTGGAGAAGATATCCCTACTACTGAAGAAGGTTGGAATAAACTATTTGAAAAAGATTTCCAAACTGCTTGTGAAGGTGCAGATCGTGTACTCGGTGATTGTGATATAGATACTACTGCAAAAGAAGTAGTAATAGAAATGGTTTACCAAATGGGTGAAGGTGGTGTATCTAAATTTAAAGGTATGTTATCTGCTCTCAGAAAAGGTAAGTATACTGATGCTTCTGATGAAATGATTGATTCTCTTTGGTATCGTCAAACACCGAATAGAGCATCAGAATTAGCATTAACAATGAGGGAGATAGATGTTGCTTAATTTATTAGGTCCAGTTGCTGGTGCTGTATTTAAAACCATAGACAAAGTAGTAGACAACAAAGGTGAGGCAGACAAACTCAAAGCTAAAGTACAAGAGAAAATTATATCTGGTGAACTAGCAGAACTAGAAGGTGCTGCAAAGATCATACAGACAGAAGCACAAGGAGGATTCTTACAAAGAAACTGGCGACCAATTATGATGTTGGTCTTTGCTGGTTTAATGGTAGCCCATTGGTTCGGTTATACTGCACCTAATATTCCAGAATCTGTACAAAATTCTCTGCTTAATATTATCTTAGTAGGTATTGGAGGGTATACTATTGGTAGATCAGGTGAAAAAATCGCAGACAGATTTAAAAAAGACAAGTAGATCATACAAGAAGAAATTAACTAGCCCTCCTACGGTCCTTAAAACAGGAAATATGGATAAAATTTTGGTCATTTCTGACCTTCATATACCATATCACCATCCTGACAGCTTTTCTTTCCTTAACAAGCTAAAGAACAGATATGATTGGGATAAAGTAATCAATATCGGTGATGAAATGGATTGGCACTCCATCAATGTAAGCCATGTTATTAATCCAGATCTTCCTTCGGCAGCTGATGAACTAGAAGTAGGTAAGTTCTGGATGAAGAAACTAGAGAAAATGTATCCAGACATGACACTACTAGAATCTAATCATGGATCTATGGTACTGCGTAGAGCTATGGCAAAAGGAATGTCTAAGTTCTTCTTGAAAGACTACAATGAAATACTTGATGTATCATCTCGGTGGAAATGGAAAGAGTACCATTGGGAAACTAACAGACTAGGCAGAATATATTTTGCACATCAAGTATCTAAGAACATTGTGAAGTCAGTACAACTTATGTCTGCTTCGGTATGTCAAGGACACTACCACACGCAGTCAAATATAGAGTATGTAGGTAATGACTTCCATTTAAACTGGGGTATGTCAGTAGGTTGTCTTGTAAACAAAACATCTCTTGCTATGGCATACATGAAAATCAATGTAGCTAAACCAATACTATCTTGTGGTTGCATCATAAATGGTGTACCTTACTTAATACCAATGTTATTAAGGAAGGATGGTTCTTGGGATGGGCAAATATACATCTAAAGATAAGAAATATTTTAATAAGATCATACAGCATGGATGCTGCGTACCTGGTTGTACATCTAATTCACCTATGAATGTTCATCACTTACGAGGTTCTCAGGTTCAATTCAAAAGATCTAATCAGCTTGTAGTACCTTTATGTTTTGAACATCATTCGGAACTGACATGGGGTAAGTATAAACCAGAAAATAAGTTTTGGGAATACTATGAATTTGATGCGTTAGAATATGCTAATGAACTGTGTGATTTGTACTTGCTACAACACTAATACTATCTACCTTTTTTTTAATAGATCTACCAATGTTCTTTGTGCTTCTTTCACCAGTTAGATACATAGCTGTTACTGCAAATGCACAGAATATAGTATCTTTATCATAGCCAAACTGTTTCAAGTAAGTGCTATAATCATTTAGGGTTTCTATTAACTCATCAAGTTGAGATTTAAGTACCATAGGTTATATATATGGCTTTGTTTATATCATGTCAATTCATGAACCTGGAATAATTTAATGGGTTTTCCAGGATGACCTTATGCTTCGCCCTTATTCCCCAACCATATATATAAAGGTGCTTATACTAAGAGGATATACACGAATATAATTCCTTTCACTATAATTTGATACAGCACCTAATTTTACTCAATCACCATTTAGGGTTTCCCCTTCACTATCACTTTGGTACATGAGTAACTGAATTCGCCAAGGGCGAGGGATTAGTGTTATTACCCTCATGCTTTCAGCTACAGATATACATTCATCATTTGCCTACTTACAACCACCTTCGAGTACCTCAGGCATTTGCCCATACTTCATCTCTAGTGTACCTTATGCCTCTGTATAGACATTATTCAGTCAGCCGATACTGATAGCTAATCAATATCACGAAACTTCGAGAGCCGACATCATCCTCTTCATAGATGCTTTAGTGGTGATCATACCCACGAGGACTAGCTCTCTCGCTTAGCGAAACTTTAAAATGGTATTGGATCATCTGGTAAGGCATCATCATTGATTTCTTCAATGGTGTTATCTGTCTTACTACCCTGTTTACCACCTAACATCTTCATAATACCAGAGTATCTTGGTATTAGTATTGATGTATTAAACTTTTTATTACCACTACTATCAGTATATTGTGATACATCTATCTGACCTTCTAGGTATAATAGAGTACCTTTATTTACATAATCCTTGATAGTCTTAGCTAGATTAGGATCAAATGTAACTACTTTATGCCAAGTAGTTTTGTCTTTCATTTGTTGTGTATCTTTATCTCTAACTTTTTCAGTAGTAGCAATAGACATTGTAGCCATCATACTACCACTTTTAAGTGTCTTGATTTCTGGATCTGTACCAGTTCTACCTACAAGTATTACTTTGTTAATCATACATTTACCTCCTGTACTTTTGATTTATCAACATTACCCTTGTACTTTTCTTCTAGTTGTTTCACATATTTGTTTGAATCAAACATACCCATGAATACATCTGAATTGAATCCAAGATGTGATAGTGCTTTTGTTAGAGCATCAGTTAATGCTTTCTTAGGTGCATCATCATCTACTCTGCCTTTGGCATCTACCAATAAATTACATCCTCTGATTGGTCCATATACATTGTTTCTGTTAGATATCCATATTGAAACATCTGCAAATTGAAATGCTTTCTCACCAACTGTCATAGTAGTGTAATTAACATCATACCCCCAGCCAGTGCCAACAGGTCCGAAGACTTCTGTAGCTCTGCGGATCTGATAGTGAGCATCAATAGAAGTAAAACTCCTAGCTCCAAAGGATACTTTTTTAGTAAACCTTGGATCAGTTTCTTTAACTTCATTCCAAATATTAAGATTTTTAGTTTTAGTATCGTCATCCATTATATTACCTCCTCAATAGATTGAAAATCTACATAGTCATCTGGTGCTATGTCTTTAATCATATGATTATTCCAAAAACACCACTCTGCATTTAGTAGTTTTTTCTGAAACTTTTTATCTTGTTGAATATGAAATGCTTTCCATCTTACATTACCAAAGATAACTGATAGAAATGCTTCTCTCATATTTGATACCATCATATAGTGTTGCACTTGTGCATAATATTTTTCTATGATTGTATCCTCTTTAGTCATCATGTTAGTATGTTTAGCTTCAAATATAGCTTTAGGTTTTAGATGTTCATTGAGAACATAACCATCTATATTCGCTAGTATAAAGTCATACTTCTTGTGTACTAAAGTTTGATCTACCTCTTGTACTGGTAAATCTGCATTAGCAGTAAACCAATCTCTGTTGAATGATTCGGTGTATATACCTAGCTGTACTGGTAACACAAACGAAAGATCTTCTTCAACCAAACCTTTTTTGATTTCATAAAGTTCTTTCCATTTACCAGCAACTATTAGTGTAGCATCACTCCCACCGATTCCTGTTTTTCTGTCTATAACTTTCTTTTGATTTTGTATATTCATTGACCTTCCTCTCTACAATATCTTCGATATCTTTTTTCTTTTTCCAAAGAACATCTGCTAGTCTTTTTGCTGATGGATCTCCTTTTAGTAGTCCTTCTCTCAGCTTATATTCTATATCACGATCAAACCAAACTCTAGCTAAATATGTTACTTTCTTTATCCACCATCTCTTGCGTTGTACTGGATCATTTAAATTGTATTTAGTATTTTTTCTTGGTCGTAATCTTTTTTCATAAGCTAGGTTCTTAACTATGTTATCTATTTTCATACTGATTAATTAACCTATCTATATACCACCTAGCCTTTTTCAAATCCTGTACTGGATTATCAGGATTCTTATGACGATTGCGAACAACATACTTAATGATGTTTGCTTCATGGTGGTTTAGTTTGAACTGTTCTATTACATCAATAACTTGAAAGTCAGAACCAATATAATAGCCTGGATCAATGGGATTTACTTTTGTCATTTAACCTCCTGTTGTAACATTTTATACAAGTATACAGTTTATAATCTATCATCATAGCTTTAGTCCATAGCTTCTTACAAACTATACATCTTTCTTTTTCAAGCATACCTTTCGGTACACATCCTCTCTTACCCATAATACCTCCATGATGAGGGCAGCCATGCGGAGGAAGGAGATCATATACTATGAAATAACTGCCCTCTATTCTGTTTTAGTGAAACCACTTGCAGTTTGCAACCTTTCTTTCACGATCATACTTAGTATTTACTGAATCACTAGGGTAGTGTGTACTCCAATGTGTGATAGCTTGGTATGCACTAAACTTGTTTCTTCCAAATTCTTGAGAATAGTTTTGGTCATACTGATCTAGTATGTATCTTTTATGTCTTTGATTTACATGGCTTTTATCAGTTCTTGTAGGTTGTAAGCATAGCTTATCTACTTCATAAGTTAATTCACCATAATTTACATACTCATTCATCCACTTATTCATACTGTTCTTCACAGTATTCAAATTGTCTAGAGCTTGATACTGATTAGGTAGTTTAAGTTCAATAACTTTAGTACCTTTGTGTTGTGTAGACAATGAGATATCCCATATTGCATTTCTAAGACCATTCATACATAGCCATAGATAGAAACCTAGATCAAATGTAAACGATCTCATACCATTGTAACTGTTCCACATGATAGCTTCTAAAGATATCTGTGTGTCTTTGAATGGTACTGTATACTCTGGTAGAGTAAATCTAGTAGCCATTACAGAACCATTGTTAGAATGTTTGTGTTGTTCTTCCATACCATTTGTATCAAAGTTTCCTTTAAGAAAATAGTATGCCTTTTCATAGGCTTCCATATGAGTAATAACTCTGTATGTATTTTTGTGGATAGCAATTAGTTCATTGTTGTCATCACGAACTAACTGTTTGTATCCAGGTATTTGTGATTGATGTTGATTGAAAACATCTTCACTACGAACTGCAAATTCTAGTTCAGCTGGTAGCATTGTTCCTCCTATCCAAGATGGATTGTTATTTCATCCCTATCTGGGAATGTATCACCAGCAAACTCAATAGTGATTTTGCTAATATTTTTGAATTCATGGTTGTCAAACTCTGCTTCTTCACGAGCACCATGAAATACTCTTGATTCGAATTGCACTCTTGCATCAGGTGCGATTCTATTTAGTTTACACATTAAGTCTTTAAATGTTTCTGCACTACACTTCATATAGTTCTTCCTTTCCATAATAATCTTTGGGTAGTTGAAAACCCTTGATAATCCTTGATTGTAGAGCCTTGAACATCAAGTTCTCTACTGCTTTTCTTCCTACAGTCATAGCTGAGTTCTTTGAATCCCAATCGCTTTTAACTCTTGGACCTAGTACACTATCATCAACAGTCAATCTCCATTTAGTAATACTGTGTTTAAAGTTTGATTTTACTTTTACAATGTTCACAATTATTACTTGGTCTTGACCATATGGTATTGTTGCTTGGTAATGTCCTGGTCTAATACATTTCATATTTACCTCCTATCTGGTTTCAAATTTAAGTTCCTCTAATTGTTTTAACCAACCTTCTACAGTTGTTATATCTTTAGCTATAGCAGTTCTTAGTTTCTCAAACTCCTCTAGCATTTCATTTTCTATTAAACATAACTCGTCTAATCTACTCAACGAAACAGCTTTATCATGCCATCTTATTGCTTCTCTTGTTGCTATTCTTTGATCCCACAATCTTGCTTTTAATATTTTTAATCCTTCTGTATTCATTATTACCTCCGATCTTACCTGATCCAATACATACATCACATTCATCTGATGCTTCTGGATTATTGAAATCTATAATTACTCCTAGTCCTAGACATCTGAAACATCTACGGAATGTTTGGTTCTCTGTTGAGATCATAATCAAACCTTTCTCTAACCATCTCTCTGACTTCTTGTGTATAGATTAGTTTCATTCCATCATGTAGCATATGCTCTACACATTTGTTTTCTAAGTCTTGATAATTATCACAATGCTCATAGTATTTTGTATAGATAACATCAAATCTATCTAGTTCATCTTGTGTGAAACTATCTTGTGGTAGTGGCAATCTAGTCATATTTACCTCCCTGTAATTGCTACTATTAATATCAATAATATTATAAATCCTATTAGGATTCCTATTACAGAATCCCAAAACCACCATGGAACATTAATAATCTTTTCTAACAAGTTTCTTTACTACTCTGTTTGTTAGAAATACTAGAAATATCCATACTGGTGCAGATATAACGGACATTGTTAGTGTGGGATTGATACCCATTGATATGGCAAATGCAATCACACCACCACCAAGACCCATGTAGATCATTATCCATGTGCCAAGATACGCAGCACGATCTCGGAATTTGCTACCTACCAATGCTCGAATCATATTGATAAGCAACAATTCTAGACTACGGAATATGTATGAGAATATATTAGTCATGATAACTCCTTCTTCTTTCTCCGTTTATTATTATATACAATTCGGTATATGATTCAATCACATCCCATTTTTTTTTGTAAGAGGATGCCTAGTCGCTTGTCGCCAGGCATCCTACACACGATTGTTATTTAGTATCCAAATGCTTCAGATGATAATCTTTTTGTTTCTTTGATTTCATCTGCTGACATATCAGACATTGTTCTCATCTTACCAATAGATGGCTTAGATACTTTCCTCTCATGCCATTCCATTTGATATAGTTGTCTATATAAATCAGCACAAGCATTGTGTATTACTGTGTATTTGTCCTCCAATGCTTTCCAAGTCTTACCCTGTGATATTAGATTGTCAGCATTGATAGTGCTGATTTCTGTACCATCTGGCGCTTGTCTTTCATTTACAAATGTTTGCTCATAAGCATCTTTGTAATACTGTGCATTCTTTTTGAATGATTTGACACTTTTGTCAGTACTGTTGCATATCTGCCACAGTAGTAGATCTGTGTAGACACGATCTATATCATTGTTTTCATCAACAATCTGACCGATCCAAGACATCCAGTCCTGAGATCTGTGATAATCAATGCCACCAATGATAGCATCATCAGTAGTTAGTTTAGTAGGTGCTTTCATCTTGTACCTCTCCTTCAACATATTCATACTGGTTGTTAATCGTTTCAGCATATTCCCTCCATAGTTTAGCTTCATAGTGTTTTCCTTTCTCTTCAGCTTCTCTTGCTTTATCTAAGCAATCTAGATATTTTACTTCAGAATCAGTCATTTTGATCTCCTTCTCTTTATATCTTCGCTCTGCGAAGTTCCTCTATCTTCATTAACCTCTATCCAACGAGGTAAATCTATTTTCTTCACATCCTCATTACCATGTTCTAAATACTTACCATATAATGCACTTGCATCATCATAGCTGTATTCTTTCCATGAATGTGGAAACTCAGTATTATAACATAGTTCCTTGTGTACAAATGCTACAGCTGTAGCCATTTTGTCAAATCCAAAGAGGAAGTATGTATCTCCACCTTTAAATTTGTAATATCCTTCATCCCATGATGAAGCCTCCATATTGTAATCTTCATAGTACTGTGTATGTACTACATATATTTTATCAAGATTTTCCATAGTATAATCTCCTTTCTTGATTCCTCAATTTAAGCATAGTCTTTAGTCCTAGTTTGCGACAGAGGAGCTTATCATATTGATCGCAGTCTACTTGGACTGTCGTCAATATGACAATCTTTCGTGATTCAGCGATACTTATCGCCACGAAAGATTGCTTGGACTACTATGATATAATTGAGAATCAAGAGAGAGAGATAGCACCGAAGATCATAAAGGCGTAAGCTGTCAGCTTGGCTGACAATATAACGAGGATCGAGAGGTGCCAGCCCTTGGGCTGTTGTGTTTGATTCACCTCGAATCTAAAGGTGAAAGGGAGAGTTTGAGAGGGAAGGGGAACACATCCCTCTCATGGAAGAAGCAAACGAGTATCATTGATACATTCGTTTACAATTTAGTGCTTGACATGGTTACGATCATGTTTACATCTATCGTAATGGCAAGAACACAATTAGGAAAGAAAGATGGTTTGACATACAAACAGAGGTTATTAGTTGATACCCTCGTAGCCACAGGATGTACCATAACCGAAGCCTCTCAGAAGGCTGGATATTCAAGGGGAGAAAGTGGTAGAGTAGTAGCTAGTAGGACACTACGATTGCCAAAGGTACAAGCATACCTAATGCAAGAAGTATCCAACAAGTTAGGACTAGGATCAGTCCACGCATCCTCAACTCTCCTACATCTTATACAAAATGGGAAGAGTGAGTATGTAAGACTGGAAGCTAGTAAGGATCTCCTAGATAGGATAGGAATGAGAGCACCTGAGAAGGTACAACACAATGTGGGTGGAAACATTGCTATCAAGATAGACTTAGATTAGGGGGATGGGGTTAGAAATTAGCACAAGGCAAATACATAAAGATCCTATACAAACAATATAGTTAAAAAAAGCACTTCAAAAAAATATTTATTATAGTAAGGTTCGATTATGGTAAAATATTTAAAAGCTAAAATAGATGCTGCAAAGGAAAGAAATTTAAATAAAGAAGAATTTGGTAATAAATTATTTAATAGAATGTGGCAAAATCAATCAAATTTTACTATGAAATCTATTAATAATTCTGGTCTTACTAAAGATGAAATAAAAAAAAGTTGGTTAGCAACAGGAGGTTTTTTGGGTTTTAAAGAAATGATGAAAGACGAACTTATTGTTAAAATGATTTTAGGTGGTAGTAAATTTGATACAGGATATAAAAATGTTGGTTTAAGAAAAGCAGTTGGAGCATTTAAAACTGTTGTTGATTCTATTTTTAAAAAGAAAACTAAAGCTAATTCAACTTTATTTAATAAAAAGAAGTAATGACAGATCCTCGAATAAAGAGAGCTGGAGTTAGTGGTTTTAATAAACCTAAGAGAACTCCTGGACATAAGACTAAATCCCACATAGTGGTAGCTAAGTCTGGAGATAAAGTTAAGACTATTCGGTTTGGACAACAAGGAAAAACAGGAGATAGAACTATGACAAAGAGGGCGAAGTCTTTTAAGGCAAGACACGCAAAGAATATAGCCAAAGGCAATATGTCAGCAGCATATTGGGCAAATAAGGTGAAGTGGTGAGTACAGTTAATAAAGCTGGTAATTATACCAAACCAACAATGCGTAAACGCATATTTCAAAGAATAAAATCTGGTGGAAAAGGTGGTAAGCCTGGACAATGGTCTGCTAGAAAAGCACAGATGTTAGCTGTTGCTTATAAGAAAGCTGGAGGTGGCTATAAATAATGGGAAAAGGAACAAAACACTATTTCAAGAATGGTAAAGAATACAAAGGTGCAGTTCATAAAATGGGTAAAGGTATAATACACACTGGCAAAACACATAGTAGTAGTAGTAAGCCAGTAGTACATTTTAAAGACCTTAGTCCTACTGCTAAGAAAAAAGCAAAGGGTTAATGGCACTAGCAAAATCACAACGTAGTCTGAAAGCATGGACAAAACAGAAGTGGAGAACTAAATCTGGTAAACCTAGTGGTAAAACTGGAGAAAGATATCTACCTGAAGCTGCGATCAAATCATTGACTGCTAGTGAATATGCAGCTACAACTAGAGCAAAGAGAAAAGGCACTAGAAAAGGGAAACAGTTTGTTAAACAACCTAAGTCTATTGCAGCAAAAACAAGAGCATATAGGAGAGTAAGCTAATGTATGGAATGAAAAAAACTAACGGATCTAAGAAGCTAAAAGGTAAACAGAACAAACTACCAGCTGCTTTAAAGAAAAAGATCATGGCTAGTAAAAAGAAAAAGTAAGGAGCTAATTATGTTAGATATGTTAAATCCAATGAAAGATCGTTGGAATAGACTAAACAAAAAAGGTAAGACTTTCGTTGTTGCAGTTGCTGTTATTATAGTTATTGCAATAGTACAGTCTGTATGACACAGCAATACGCACAAGACCTTATATCTTTCCAAGACAGAATGAAGCTAAGAAAGATTGTTAAGAAAGTTCATTTTGCACACTATCCAAAAGAATATATTACAGATAGAGAAGCAGATATGTTTATTGAATCATTACTTCCAGAAACTATTTATAAGTTAATCAAAGCTGGTACTGATTCTAATGTTGTGTGAGTGGATTAAATTATAAAGCACCTGGAGAAGTTATTAAATCCTTTATGAAGGATAATAGCTTCTTTAGAGGTGTACGAGGTCCAGTAGGATCAGGCAAATCAGTTTCTTGTTGTATAGAAATATTTAGAAGAGCTGCTAAACAAGAACCATCTCCAGATGGTAAGAGAAAATCTAGATGGGCAGTAATCAGAAACACAAACCCTCAATTAAAAACTACTACCATGAAAACATGGTTAGATTGGTTTCCAGAAAATACTTTTGGTAATTTTACTTACTCAGTTCCTTTTACACATAATATCCAGATTAATGATATAGAATTAGAAGTTATATTTTTAGCATTAGATAGACCAGAAGATGTTAAGAAACTACTGTCATTAGAATTGACAGGAGTATGGATTAATGAAGCTAGAGAAATACCTAAGTCTATTGTAGATGCGTGTACTATGCGTGTCGGAAGATACCCAGCTATAAAAGATGGTGGACCTACATGGTATGGTGTGATAGCAGATACTAACGCACCTGATGAAGATCATTGGTGGTCTATCATGTCAGGAGAAGTGCCACCACCAGATCATCTATCACAAGAAGAATCAGTTATGTTAGTTAAGCCAGATAACTGGAAATTTTTTGTACAACCTCCAGGTATGTTAGAAAAAAAGGAAGATGATAAAATTAAAGGTTATGAGCTTAATGATAGAGCAGAAAATATTAAAAATGTTACACCAGATTACTATCCAAATATCATACGAGGAAAGTCTAAATCTTGGATTGATGTTTACGTTTTAAATAGATTAGGAACTATAGAGGATGGAAAGTTAGTTTATGGTTCATTTAGAGAAGATACTCATTTAGCTAGTGAAGAAATAGAGTTTGCAGATACTACAGTATATATTGGACTAGACTTTGGACTAACACCATCAGCTGTATTTGGACAACGACTACCTGATGGTAGATGGATAATTAATCATGAGTTAGTTTGTTTTGATATTGGTACAGTTAAGTTTAGTGAAATGTTAAAGCACGAAATAATAAAGCATTGTGCTGATAAAGATTTAAAAATATTTGGTGATCCAGCTGGAGATTTTAGGGCTCAAACAGACGAAACTACTCCTTTTCAGATACTTAGACAGCAAGGTATCCAAGCCTTTCCAGCTCCATCAAATGATGTAGCTCTACGAATAGAATCAGTAGAATCTGCATTGAATAGGATGGTTGATGGTAAGTCAGGTTTCTTACTATCGCCATCCTGTAAACAACTAAGAAAAGGTTTTTTAGGTGGATATCATTACAGAAGAATACAAACATCTGGCGAAAGATATGAAGATAGACCTAACAAAAATAAATTTTCCCATGTTCATGATGCACTACAATATTTGATGCTAGGTGCTGGAGAAGGTAGATCTTTGACAGTAGGACCACAAAAACAAAGCGTTACAAATGTTTACAAAAGTTGGGATTTATATAATAGAAACGCAATAAATAAGAAAAGTAAATGGGATATTTTCAGAAGGAGTGGTTAATATTCTTTTACGATCCACCTTCAGAGGAGTGGTATCATGTATTTAGGAGAAAGGGTATGGCTCATTGTGGTGCTTTTTATTATGATCCTAATAAAGATTCATGGGTAATGATAGAGCATATTCATAAAAGATTAGATGTAACTTTACTACAAGGAGATGAGTTAAATAGAGTTATTTATCACATTATCAGTAATAATGGAGTTATTTTAAAAACAAAAAGATTCAAACATAAGTGGAGATTATTTCAAGCAGCATGGCTTAGAGAGCATAGTTGTGTAACTATCATCATGAGATTAATTGGAATAAATAGATTGATTATTACACCTTTTCAGTTATATAAATACTTAGTAAAGAATGGAAGCACTAAATGGGCATTTTTAGAACACCAAAATACAGACCAGATCCAGAAGCTGAAGAACGAAGAAGAAAACAAAAAGAAGAAGAAGAAAGAATAAGAAAAGAAGCAGAGGAAGCTGAAAAAAGATTTAAACTTCGTTACAGCAAAGGCATGATAGGATCTAGATCATTGTTTAGTAGAGCTGGTGGTGGTGGTTTTTTTAGAGAAGGTGATGAAACATAATGGGTTCTAAAACAGCAGCCTCAAATAGAAGTGTTGCTTCTGGAATGGAGCAATCAAAAAAAGATACAAAAACTATAGGTTTAATTCAAGCATCAGAAAAGTATGCCAAAGAAAAATTAGGTATTACTAAAATGATATCTAATCCAAATCAACCAGCAGTTAGAGGTAATGTAAAAGGGTATATGGCATTAAATACTGGTGGCAATCAAATGTATGGTGATAAATACAGAGAAGCTCAAGGAGAATTTTTAGCATCAAAAGGTTTAGCAACAGCTAGAGAAATTACAGATGCTACTGGTAAAAAATTTACAGTATATGATAAATCAAAAGAGTATATGGATGCTGTAAATAAAACAAGTATTCCTCTATCAAAGCAAATGTTTGAAAGTCAAGGTAAATTTAAATTAGCTGTTGCAGCTTTAACTGGTCTTGCTGGTGTACCATTGTTACCAACAATATTAACTAATCAAGCTATGACACCATACATGGATTATGTACAAAAAAAAGAAGGTGGTTTTTATAATAAAGGGGGTTTAGTTGGTAAATTTTTACCATCTAATAAAGATAATCAACCTCAACAATCAAATCAACAAACAAATCAAAATGAAGAAAATCAATTTGTAGCTTCTAATAGAAAGAAGAAAGTAGCTGGTATAGGAGCTTCTGATACAACACAAGGAAGAACATTTTTTAGTTAATGGAATATAATAATTATAGACAAGCAGCTAATACATCTTCTGAAATGTCTGCAAAAATGTTTTTAAAAAAATATAGTTTAGCAGAAGGATTAAAAACTGTATGGACTTCAAAGTTTGAGGAAGCATATGAATATACTATGCCTGGAAGGGAATCTTTTTATGAAGAAGCTCCAGGTCAAAAAAGAACAGATAGAATATTTGATGAAACAGCTGTAGTAGGTATTCAAGAGTTTGCTTCAAGATTACAAGCTGGAATTACACCAACATTCGGTAGATGGATTAATTTAAAATCAGGATCTGAAATGCCTGTAAATTTAAAACCAGTTATAGATCAACAGTTAGATGAAATAACAGATTATATTTTTGAAGTATTACATAATTCTAATTTTAACCAAGAAGTACATGAAGCATTTATGGATTGTGCTATAGGAACTGGATGTTTACTTGTAAATGAAGGTACATCTACAGATCCAATAGTATTTAATGCAATACCATTACCTCATATAACATTAAATAGTGGACCAAATAATAAAATTGATTGTGTATATAGAAAAAGACAAATCAGATTAGGAGATTTAAAAGTTTTATATCCTAAAGCTGATTTAAATGATGTTGTACTACAAAGATTAGCAAATAATCCAGATGAAAAAATTGCAGTTATAGAAGGAACAATGAGAAACTATTCTGATCCTAATAAAGAGGCTTATGATTATGTAGTTTGTATAAAAGATTATGAAGAAATAATTTTAGAAGATAAATATGAAGGTGTTGGATCTAATCCATTTATTACATTTAGATGGAACAAAGCAAGTGGAGAAGTTTATGGTCGTGGACCAGTATTTAATGCTATGTCTGCAATTAAAACAACAAACTTAACAGTAGAATTAATTTTAGAAAATGCACAGATGAATATATCTGGTATTTATCAATTAGAAGATGATGGTGTAATTAATACAGATAATATTGCTTTAGTGCCTGGAACTATTATACCAGTTGCTCCAGGATCAAGAGGTTTACAACCTATTAGTGGTGCTGGAAGATTTGATGTAGCACAGATTGTTTTAGAAGATATGAGAAACAATATTAGAAAAGCATTATATATGGAAACACTTGGTCCAACAAAAGGAACACCAATGTCTGCTACAGAAGTAGCTGAAAGAATGGCAGATCTTTCAAGACAGATTGGATCTTCATTTGGTAGATTACAATCAGAGTTTATTACACCATTAATTAGACGAGTTATTTATATACTTAAAAAACAAGGTAGAATTGAAATTCCTAGTATAGATAACAAAGAAATAAAAATTATTCCTGAATCTCCGTTATCAAGAGCACAACATGAACAGGATATTTCAGATCTTAATAGATTTAATGCTACTTTAGGTCAAACTTTTGGACCAGAAGTACTTAATTTAATAGTAAAACAAGAAGAAGTAGCTAGATATTTAGCAGAAAAAATGAATTTACCAGAAAAATTAATTAGAGATTCTGCTGAACAACAACAAGTTGTACAACAAATGCAACAACTACAACAAATGCAACAACAAGGAGGACAAATTGGCTTGGGAGCAGATACGCAACAAACCTGAGGGTTTTTATCATTCAATAGACGGATTTACTAGATCAAAAGCAGCAGAAATAGAATTAAATGCTGATATTGCTGCATTATTTAATACAGAGTTAGGAAAAAAGGTTTTAAATTACTTAAAATCTATTACAGTAGATGCTGTGGCTGGCAGGGATATTACAAATGACCAGCTTAGACATTTAGAGGGGATGAGATATTTATATTTTATACTCAAAAAAAGAATAGACACACATAAGGAGAACTAATGTCAGAAGAAGTAACACAAACTACAGAGCAAACATCTGAAGCAGTTACAGCTACAGAAAAACCACAAGAAGTAACTAGACCAGATCATATTGCTGAAAAATTTTGGGATTCAGATAGAAACGAAGTTAAGGTAGATGAATTAAGTGCATCATATAATGCTTTAGAAAAAAAGATTGGTATGAGAACTGATGAATTATCTAAACAAGTTAGAGAAGATTTAGAAAAAGAAAAAATGGGTCAAGTACCTGAAGAATATGAGATAGTTTTACCAGAAGTACCTGAACATATTAATATTGAGGTAAACAAAGAACAAGAACTACTCAAAGAATGGTCTAATATCTGTAAAGATAATGGATTATCACAAGATATATTTAACAGAGGAGTTAATGCTTTTGTTAATAATGAAATAGCTGGATTACCAGATATGCAACAAGAAATGCAAAAGTTAGGTGATAATGCTAATTCAAGAATAGAAGCAGCTGATTTATGGTCAAAGAAATATCTTACTCCTGAATCATATGATAGTTTATCAAAATTAGCTAGTACAGCTGAAGGTGTAAAAGCTATTGAAGAAATTATGTCTTTAACTAAAACACAACCTTTACCAAACTCTAATACAGTAGTTGATGCTGAACTAGAAGAAAATGATTTAAGATCTATGATGAATGATCCTAGATATTATGATCCATCACAAAGAGATCCAGCATACTACGATAAAGTTACAAGACTTTATGAGAAAAAGTACGGATAAAAAAAAACCATTTCCTTACAAGAAATATAGATTTCATTGGGAAGATCCTACAGGACATAGTGAATGGATGTCAAAAAGTGATATGGACTTTATAAAACCAGCTGAAATAACAACAGAAGCCTTTCTTTATTCAAAGAATCAAAGACACATCAAGACATTTGCCTCATATATAGAGGAGGATGATGGATCATATACATATGCTGATGTCAATGTTTTTCCATCATCTTGTCTTGTAAAGATGTTAAAAATATAATATATCTCAACTAACAAGCCGAAGTAGACTGGAATATGCCCAGTTTGGATAACATAGAAAAGTTTATAACGACAACTTGATTATTAACTAACAATACTCGAAAGGAAACTTATTATGAGTGCGACTATAGACCAAGCCTTTATAAAGCAGTTCGAAGCAGAAGTGCATATGGCTTATCAAAGAATGGGCTCTAAGCTCAAAAATATGGTCCGTAATGTTAGCAACGTAAAAGGTAGTACTGTTCAGTTCCAAAAAGTAGCAAAAGGTTCTGCTTCAACAAAAGCAAGACACGCCGAAGTTGTCGCTATGAACTCTGTTCACTCAAATGTAACTGCAACATTATCTGACTTTTACGCAGCAGACTATGTGGACAAACTAGACGAACTAAAAGTAAACATTGATGAAAGAAACATTGTTGCTCAAAATGCAGCATATGCTCTTGGTAGAAAAACAGACAGTATCATTACAGATACTTTTGATGCTGGAGCTACAGCAGTAGCACACAATGCAAACTCTGATTCTGCTAATGGTATGTCTTTAATCAAAGCTAAGAAAATGTTTGAAACATTCCAAGAAAATGATGTTCCAGATGATGGACAAAGATATTGGGTTGTTGGTGGAAACCAATGGTCAGATCTTTTATCCATAGATCAATTCTCTAGAGCTGAATATATCGGTGAAGCTGATCTTCCATTTAAAGGTGGATTAACAGCTAAGAGATGGATTTCATTTATGTGGATGGCATTTAGTGGTCTATCAAAAGATGGTTCTAATGATAGATTTACATTAGCATGGCATAAATCATCAATGGGATTAGGTGTAGGTTCAGATGTTAGAACTGAAGTAAACTACATACCTGAAAAGGTAGCACACCTAACTACATCATATATGTCAATGGGTGCAGTACTTATTGATACAGATGGTTGTAGAGTGCAGAAATGTAGGGAGGCTTAATCATGGCATATGCAACTTCAAATCCAATCAAAAAAATCTCTCAAATGGGAGATACTAATTCTTTATGGTACTACTCTGATGGAGATGCCATAGGAACTATTGATGATGCAGATTACTTTTTATCAGCAACAGGCGACTTAAATGCTGGTGATGTAATTATTGTAAACAGTGGTGGATCAAATGGTGTTGTTGATATCTTAATTGTATCAGCTGCAACATCCTCTACAGTAACAACTGTTATACTTGCATAATAATATTGGGGGGTTTAATACCCCCCTTTTATAATGGCAGATACCAAAGTAGATATATGTGCAAGAGCTATCATTATGATAGGCGCACAACCAATTTCATCTTTTGATGATGGCTCAACAGAAGCATTAGTAGCTTCTAATATGTATGAAAATATATTGAAGTCTTGTTTATCAAGACATAGATGGAAGTTTGCTACAGAACAAAAACAACTTTCTTTATTAGCTGATGCACCTACAGGAAGATATGAATATGCTTATCAGCTACCATCAAGTCCTGAATTATTAGTTTTAAATACAGTTACTGTAAATGATAACCCTATACAATATGCTCGATATGGAGATAAAATATTTGTTAATGGATATGGATCTACAAATACATTAATAGCAGATTATATATTTAGACAAGTAGAAGCAGAGTTTCCAGAATATTTTAAATTAGCTTTACAATATAAATTAGCATCTATTTTTGCTGGTTCAGTAGCTAGAGATTCACAAATGATACAACAGTTTGAAACCCTTGGTGAAAACCAAATGAGAATAGCAAAGAACATTGATAGTCAAGAAGTAACAAATAGTGTTCTTAATACAAAAAGGTTTATACAGGATAGATTAACTACTGGAGGATATTAATGGCTAATGTTCTCAGAACTGTATACACCAACTTTTCAAGTGGTGAAATAAATCCTCTTTTAGCAACAAGAACTGATGCTTCTGCATATACTAATGGAGCAAAAACTCTAAGAAATTGGTATTTACTAGATGAAGGTGGATTAATGCGTAGACCTGGTACTACTTATAAAGCTACTTTACCAGGTGATTCAAGAATTATTCCTTTTATTTTTTCTAATGATGAGATGGCAGTATTTGCACTTTCTAATAATAGATTAGATGTATTTAATAGTAATGGTGCTAGTGTTCAATCTAATATAACTAGCAACTGTAATTGGACAACTGCACAATTATTTGAATTAAATTATGCACAGTTTGGAGATACAGTATTTATAGTTCATAGAGATAATCCTATTGTAAAAATAGTCAGATCTTCAGCATCATCATTTAGTGTATCATTATTTACATTTGAAGAAGATGAAACAGTATCTGTTAGTGGTGCAATTAAAACTACACAACCATTTTATAAATATGCAGATGCTACAGTTTCTGTAACTTTATCTGCTCATACTACAGGAACAGGAAGAACATTAACAGCAAGTGCAAATGCTTTTACCTCGGCATATGTAGGAACATATTTATTAGTAAATAACAAACAAGTTAAAGTAACTGGATATACAAGTGCTACTGAAGTAACAGTTACAGTAATTGAAGATGTTGGAAGTGTTGGACCTCATTTTATATGGGCAGAACAACTTATATCTTCTATAAGAGGATTCCCCCAAGCAGTTACATTTCATGATAATAGATTATATTTTGGTGGTGTAAGAGATAAACCAGCTTCTGTTATAGCTTCTAGGGTAGGAGAATATTTTAATTTTGATATTGGTAGTGCAGCTGCTGATGATGCAATAGATGTTACTGTTGCTGGTGATAGAGTAAACGAGATAAGACACTTAGTTAGTTCTAGAAATTTACAAGTATTTACTGACGGAGGTGAGTTTTTTGTACCTACTTCTACTGATACTTCTGCTGTTACACCATCTAATATTATATTTATGCGTCAAACACCATATGGATGTAATAGAGCAAAACCAGTTATATTTGATGGAGCAACTATATATGCACAAAAAAATGGTAGAGCTATAAGAGAATATTTATATTCAGATGTGGAAACAGCATATGCTTCTACATCAATATCTATACTTGCATCACAACTAATTAATAATCCAGTAGATATGACTATGATTACTGGTAGTACAACTAAACCAGAACAGTTTGCATTTTTTACTAATACTGATGGAACATTAGCTTTATTTCATAGTATTAGATCAGAAAGGATAGCTGGTTGGACTTTATGGACAACAAGAACTGGTGATGAATTTAGAAGTATTACAGCAGTAAATGAAAATTTATTTTGTGTAGTCAAAAGATCATTAGAAGGTTCTACTGTATATACACTTGAAAAGTTTGCTGAAAGTGATGCTTTAACTTTAGATTCTTCTGGTGTTACAACATTAAATCAACAAGGTGCGCCTAAAGTAAATGGTGGCAGTCAATCAGGATCTACCCTGAATGTTGATGGATATACATCTGCACCAAATCCTAATGATATTATTACAATAGCTGGTAACAGTACAGAATACACTATTCAAACTGTAAATGCTACAGCATCTGGATACACTTTAGTATTAAATAAAACTCTTGCAGCTACACCATCAGATAATGCAGTAATTACAATAGTTCAAGGTAGATTGCACAACACACCTACACACTTGACATCCACATCAGTATATGCTGTTGATGGTACTATGGCACTAGGAACATTTACTACCACAGGATCAGATACTATTACTTTAAATGAAGCTCATGCTGCTGGTGTAAATATAGGTTTTGATTACACTCCTACACTTGAAACAATGCCTATTGATAGAGATGTATCAAATGGTCCATTAACAGGAGAGATTAAAAGAATATCTAGAGCAGTTGTTGATGTTTCAAATACATTGAATGTAGCTTTACAAGCAGCTGATAAAGAAGCAAAAAGTTTAATTATTAGACAAGTAGATTTTAATGTTGCTCAATCTGTAGCAGCAGTTACTGGAAAAAAAGAATTTTACTTCTTAGGGTATGATAGAACACCAACAGTAAAAATAACACAAACAGAACCATTACCATTAACATTATTAGGTATGGCAATAGAGGTAGTATATTAATGGGTGTAGAAACAGCATTACTTATATCAGCTGGAACACAAGCAGCTGGTTCACTTGTAAGTGGTTATTATCAAAATCAAGCTATTAATAATCAAATAGCACAATATGAAGAACAAAAAAAATATGCAGAGGTTAATGCTTTACAAAGTGAAAATTTAAGAATTGAAAGAATGAATAATACTTTAGCAAATAATAGAGTACTTGCTGGAGCAGCTGGAATACTAGATGATAGCAGATCGTTTGAAGCTATACAGCAAGATGTATTAGATCAAGCTGCTAAAGATATAAAAAATATAAAATTAAATGCAGACCAAGTAAATAGTCAGATAGATAGAAGTGTTGTTAATGCAAAGATAGATAGACAAGCAGTAACATTTGGATCACTATTTAATGCTGCTGCTTATGCTGTTAATGGATGGAATTATTATAATTACTATAGACCAGGTCCAAGTAATTTTGAAACAATGGAAGGTAAATTAGATTTGTTTGGTAGAAAATACAGAGGTAAATAATGGCAGTACAAAAAGGTTTTCAAAGAGGAGATAGAACAACTGTTGTTACTCCAAAATTAGGAGTAGTTAAAAGTAGTAAATCTAATATTGGAGATATAATACAAGGCATAGGTGAGATGACTGAAAAGCTCACATTAAACAAAATAGAAGTATTAGATGAACAATGGAAAACACAATTTAAATCAGATACAGATACATTTTTATATGATGTAACTAATCAACAATTAGATTCTGCTAATCCTGATTTACAATCAATGAAAACACAGATTGTAAGTTATAAAAATACTTTATTACAAAATGCACCAGAGAGATATAAAAATTATATAGCTAACTATGTTGATCAAAAATCATTAGCTAAATTTAACACAGTTAAAAATCATGCTGATAAAATATTAATTAAAAATACTTATGATGATGTTAATGCAGATAAAACAAGAATACTTAAAGATTTAGAAAACACATTAAGCACAGTCAATTTAACAGTAGATCCTACTGATCCAGAAACTATAGCATTACAAACAGATATTATTATGATGGGTATTACAAACGATATATCAGATTTTTCTAAAAAATTACAAGTACTAGCAAATTTAGATCCATATAACTTTGGAGAAACACAGATACAAGAACAATTAGATAGTTTGTTTTTTGCAGCAGAATTAGAAAGATATAAAACTATTAAAAGATCTTTTTATTCAAATATAGATTTTACTTCACCTGATGTATTAGATCAAATTAAAGAAGCAGATAAATTAGTAGAAATTTTAGACCAGAATTACGCTGATGGTAAAATATTTAGATCTTCTAATACTATTTCAAATGAAGATGTTGTGCAAATTATAACTGATTCAAATGCTGATATAAGTAATTTGAAAGGTTTATATCAATCAAATATTGATGTAGCTAATCAAGATTTAAAATATAAACAAGCTAGTCAAGTTAATCTTTTAAAAAATACAATAGAAGTAACTAATGTTAATAATTTAAAAACATTATTATTAACTGGAGAAGCACAGTTTGAAAATTTAATTAAATCTTATGATTTGGTAGATGATGCTGCACTAATAAATACATTAGAACAAAAATACACTTTATTAAAATTATTACAGGAAGAAGATATTGATATTAATAAAGCATCTTTGTATGACAAATTATTTAGAGAAAATAATATTACTTTGTTTGAAAATGAACAAGAGCTAAGAGATTTTTTAACTGATTATAAAGTTGCAGAAATGGAAATAAGTAGTGATACATTTAATCCATTAAGTTTTTTAGAAGAATATAAATTACCAGCAGATCAAAGATCTCCTCAAACAAACGATATGTTAAATTTAATGATAAATGAAAATATTGTACCAAGATTTATTTATGATTATTTGGATGAATCAAATTCAATAATTACAAACCCAGATATAGATATGGGTAGTGAAGAAGCTAGAACTATTTTAAGAAGTGTTCAATTATTAGAATTTTTAAAACAAGAAAATCCATTAGCATTATCATCATTTAATGAAAAAATAGATATGAGTTTTTATAATTATATATTAGATAATGGTGGTACAGCATTTTTAGAAGCTGGTACTATTGCTGGTGCATTAAAATTTTATCAAAATAATAAAGAAACTATAGATACAAATAGAGATTTTATAGATAATCAAATAGAAGAATTTATTATTGATAATGATACTATTGAAGAAAGTTTTACTAATATATTAGTTGAACACGTTGTGCAAAATACAGCAGAAAATGCAGTATGGGTAGATTTTTGGAATAGTATACAAAACAATGAAAATTTTCAATATGGAGAATCAAGTCCTATTGATGCTTTTATACAATATAAAGTAGGAAAAATAGTAACAGATACTGATCCTAATATTATTGAAAAAGGATCAGTTTCATTATTAAATAATACAGCTGCATTTATAGATAATATTTTACCAGGACAAGCACTTACAGCAACAAATGCAAAAATATTTTTTGAGTTTGCACCTGAAGCAAAAGATTTTTTAAATAATATTATTTACACACAATTATCTAATAGTATGGATATAGGTTTATTTAAAACAAATCCTGACAAAGCTAATGAAATAGCATCTCGTTTAGTTCCAGATATATTAGAATATGCTTTTAAAAGTATGTATCAAAATAATTATTCGGTATCAGATTTAAGTAGTGATTTAGGACAACCAACATTAATGAAAAATGGTATTGAAACTACAATGACTAAAAATGGATATACTGGTAAAGATGCTGGATATTATTTAGCAACACAAGTAAAGATTGCATTAACAGATATGCAAAATAGTGAAGCATTAAAAGGTGATAAACAATGGTTTATGGATAATTTAGGTTTTTTATATGCACCTAATGGAGAATATAGAGAGCCAACTGTAAGAGATATTTATGAAGTATTAGAAGATTTTCAATTTAAACCAATAGGTGGTGGCAATACTGCTGAGTATTTAATATTTATAAAAAATCCAAATTCAACATATCATGGGATGCCATTACAAAGTGATAAAGAAAGTTATGTAATGGAAGTAGAGCCAGTTACAGAAACAATAGATCCAGATAGTCCTAAAACATTTGATGATATTAAATATTTAAGACATTCTAGTATATTACAGGATAAAAATTCATTTATAAATAAAGCATTTCCATTTATGCCTAGATATATGAAAAGAAATCTTATGGAAATATTTGAAGCTGGTAGACCTATTACAGATACTTTACTTGAACCATTTTCAGAGTTTGTAACACTTGGTAATTATAATTGGGAAAATTTAAGAGAAGAATATGATAAATACATTGATACACAATTAATGACACCACAAGAAGAAATACCTGAAGTACCACAATGACAATAAAAAAAGGTAATTATAGACTTGAATCAATAGCAGACCAACCTAGTAAAACAGAAGTAGAAAGACAGTTTTTTTTTCAAACTCTTTATGATAACCCAAGAGAAGCCTACACTATTTTTACAGAATCATTTAATAGAGAAAATTTAATTGGTTTAGCTGTAAGTAATTATGTAGAAAAAACTAGACAAGAAGTAGAAGATCCAGATTATTTTTATTTAGAAGATCCTAGATTAACTACTGGATATAATGATTTTTTATCTTATTTTGAAAATTCAAAGAGTTATGAACAAACTACAAGATTAATTAAAGAACTAAAAGTAGATAGAGTTAGAAATATTTTATCTCCACTATCTGTTATAGGAACAATTACTGGTGCAGTTACAGATCCTTCAACTTTATTATTAGCTGGTACAGGAGCTAAATTATTAAATGTAACTGCTGGTGGTAAAACATTTATGTCGCCTACAAGATTAGGTGTTGCTATGTCAGCTGAAGAAATGACAAAACAATTATTAGATAAGAAAAGAGATACTAATGTAGGTCTTGCAATTATGGGTACTTCATTTTTATTACCAGGTTTAATTAATAAATTAAATGGTATAGGTGGTTTGACTACAGCAAAAGATTTAGCTAGATATGAAAAATATACAGATAGTGCCAACAATTTAGAAAAAAGTAATGTACAGAAAAGTGTAGATGAATTAGATTTAAGGCATAGATACAAGATATTTAGATCCAAATGAAAAACCAACTACATCAAGTGCTGGTGCTGCTAGAACTAAAGGAGTAGAAGCACAAAAAAGTTATAATGAAGAAATGTTAGGTGAAGAAATATCTAAAACTTTATTAGGTTTAGAAGATACACCACTTACTTCTGTATTTAGAGGTTTACAAAAAAGTGTTTTAACTGCTCGGCAGATGGTTACAGATTTATTAGAAATACCTTTATATCAAAAAAAGAACTTTGATTTAAAAGGTGGTGCTACAACCATTTCAATAGAAAATGAAATAAATAGAGGCAAAGCCATGATAGTTGCATCTATGAGAAATGTAGAAGATATGTATGACAAATATTTATCTAGAATGGCAAAAGAAATGCAAAAAGATATTGGCACAGTATCTAGAGTAATGAAAAAAATGGGAGTATCAAAAGATGGTATTATGTCATTTCCAGAATTTAGAGCAGCTGTATCTAGGGCATTAGTACAAAGATCATCAAATTTTGATGATGAAATAGTACAAGCAGCAAGAATGATTAGAGAAGATTTTTTTAATACTATAGGTACTAGAGCAGATGATTCAGGTTTATTTTTAATTATGCCATATAAACAATTAGAATTTTGGCAATCAAAATTAGATCTTATGAAAAAACAAAACTTAAATTCTATAAAGATTGAAGGTATAGATTTTAGTACATTATCAATTAAAGAAAAAATTGCAGATATAGAAAGTAAGATAAAATATATATCTTCTAATACTGGTTTAAGAAAAAACTATTTACCTAGATTTTACAAGAAGGATGTAATTAAAAGAAGAAAAAAAGAATTTACACAAATAGTGTATAGATCTTTATTAAAAACAAATCCTAATGCAAAATATTCAGAAGCTACAAGTATTGTAGATGATATAATAACTCAACAACCATTTTATAGAATACAAAAGTGGCAAAAGATTATTGATTCTGAAAAAGGATATGTATCTACACCACTAGGTATATCAGATCATGTTAAAGCTAGAAGATTAGATTTAAATGATGAAGAACTTTTAACTAAAGGTTTTATAGAAGGAGATATATTTGGTTTGATGCGTGGTTATTACAGATCAATTATGCCAGATATTGTATTGACTGAAAAGTTTGGTGATCCTGGAGGGTTAGGATTAAACTTTGCTGCTGGTGGATTTAGACCTGGACTTTTACAAGTATATAAAAACTACCAAGATAAAATTATGAGAGCTAAAACTAAAAGTGATAAAAAGGCTATTAGAATAGAAATGGTAGAAGCTATGGATGATTTAGAAGCTAATGTTGGATTATTAAGAGGTACATACGGACTATCTGCTGATCCATCTTCTGCTATGTCATCAAGTATTAGAGTAGCAAAAAATATTACAGCTATGACATATCTTTCTGGAATACTAGCAGCTGTACCTGATGTAGCAAGAGTAGTAATGGCAGATGGTATAAAAAGAAATTTTGGTAGATTATATGAAGCATTTTTTAAAGATATGGGATGGAGAATGATAAAATTATCTAGATCAGATGCACAACTTACTGGTGAAGCTACAGATATGTTTTTAGGAACTAGAGCTGCATTGTTTGCTGATACAGGAGATATATTTGGTCTAATGAATACACTTGAAAGAAAAAGTGGTCAGCTTACTAATTTTTATTTTAGTTATATTAATGCTATGAACATTTGGAACACAGGAGTTAAAAATATAGCTAGTTTAGTAAATGGATCAAAAATATTAGATTATGTTGAAGCTATAGCAAAAGGTAAACCTATTAGTGAAAAAGCAAGAGCACAGCTTAAAAATTTATTTATTGATGAAGATATGGCTAAAAGCATTTATGCTCAATATAAAGAATTTGGTTTAGGTAAAGGTGCTGTTGAAACATCAGGATATACAAAGTTAAGAGTAGCAAGAGCTGATAATTGGACTGATAAAAAAGCAAGAGATACATATTTGTCAGCATTACAAAAAGATATAAATATAACTATTGTTACTCCAGGTAAGGGTGATGTACCATTATGGATGAATACTGAAATAGGTGGTGTGTTAGCTCAATTTAAAAAATTCGGTATGTCTGCTACACAAAAAGTACTAATGAGAGGTATGCAAGAAAGAGATGCAAACTTTATGATTGGTGTAGTAGCATTAGTATCAATGGGAGCTATGGTAGATGCTATGAGAAATAGACAATTTGGTAGAGATTATAGTAAAAGAAAATTTGGTGATAAATTAATATCTGCTATAGAAAGATCTGCGGTATTAGGAATATTTAGTGATGTTAATAGAATGGTAGAAACATTATCAAATAATAGACTAGGTTTAGCACCAGCTTTAGGTGCTGGTAAACCATATCAACCAACATTAAAACAAAAAGTAGGTTTAGCTGGACCAACAGCAAGTTATATAGCTAATTTAACAGATATTATGTTAGATTGGGGTAAAGGAAAACATGACTATACTACAGCAAGAGCAATACGAAAAACTTTACCTTTTCAAAATATATGGTATTTAGATAGTATATTTGACAAATTAGAAAAAGGCATAAGATAAATGGCATTAGCAATATCAGATACATCCCCTAGAGTGCAATATACAGCAACTGGTGGGCAAACCTCATTTGCTGTACCATTTGAGTTTTTTGCTGATGCTGATTTAACAGTCATTAAAACAGCTGCATCTGATGGTGCAGATACAACTCTTACCCTTACTTCAAGTCCATCTTCTGCTACTCAGTACTCTGTAACTGGTGCTGGTGTATCAGGAGGTGGATCTATTACACTCGGTAGTGGAGCTACTGTTAATGATAAATATACTATATCTAGAAACTTAGCTGTATCTAGAACTTCTGATTTTCCTGTATCTGGTACATTTCCTATAGAAACACTTAATACTGAACTAGACAAAATTATTGCTATGATTCAGCAAAATGAAAGAGATATATTATTTTCACCAAAAGCTAAATTATCTACATCAACTGCATTTAATTTAACATTTCCTGAGTTAGTAGCTAATAAAATACTATCTGTAAATAGTTCTGGTAATGCACTAGAGTTTTCACAATCAATTACAGATGTATCTACTGTAGCTGGAATTGCTAGTGATATAACAACAGTTAGTGGCATAGCTTCTAATGTAACAACTGTAGCTGGAATAGCCTCTGATGTAAGTGCTGTTGCTGCTGATGCAACTGATATAGGTACTGTTGCTGGTAAAGCTACAGAGATAGGTAGATTAGGTACGGCAGATGCTGTAGCAGATATGGCTATTTTAGGAACTGCTGATGTTGTTAATGACATGAATGTTTTAGGTAGTTCTGCAACTGTAACTGCTATGAACTTATTAGGTACTTCTGATGTTGTATCAGATATGAATACTCTAGCCACAGCTGACATAGTTTCTGATATGAACACTCTTGCAACTGCTGATGTTGTTGCAGATATGAATACTTTGGGTACTGCTGATGTAGTATCTGACATGAATACCCTTGCTACTTCAGATGTAGTAAGTGATATGAATACTTTAGCTACATCTTCTAATGTAACTAATATGAATACTCTTGCTGGTATATCTAGCGATATAACTAGTGTTGCTGGAATATCTAGTGCAGTTAGTGCTGTAAACTCTAATGCAACTAATATTAATGCTGTAAATTCTAACTCATCAAATATTAATACTGTAGCTGGTAATAACTCTAATATTAGTACTGTCGCTGGTGTATCATCTAATGTTACTACTGTGGCATCTAATATTGCTAATGTTAATACTACTGCTAGTAATATTACAAATGTAAACACATTTGCTAATCAATACAGAATAGGCTCATCAGATCCATCAACATCTCTTGATGAAGGCGACTTATTTTATAATACTACAAGTAATGAACTGAAATACTATAATGGTTCAGCATGGGTTGCGATTGTTGCTGATACTGATGTAAAGGTAAAAGTAAGCTCTAATGATACTACACCAGGCTTTTTAAATGGAAAACTGGTTGCTGGAGCTAATGTATCCTTTACAGAAGGCAGCGATGGTGGTAATGAAACATTAACAATAGCAGCTACAGCTGGTGCAACATTAGATGATGCTACAGCTTTAGCAATAGCATTAGGATAGAAAGGACCAAATGGCTAATACATTCAAAGTAAAAACAAATGATGCTATGCCATCAAGTGCTGGTACACCTTTAACACTATATACAGTACCAAGTTCTACAACTTCTGTAGTACTAGGATTATTGCTATGTAATATACATACAGCTGCTGTAAATGTGAGTGTAAAGATTGAATCAGATACTTCTGATACAGAAACAAATCAAAATGTATTTGTAGTTAAAAATGCTCCTGTTCCTGTTGGTGGTACTCTTGAAGTACTTACAGGATCAAAAGTAGTATTACAAACTACAGACGTAGTAAAGATTGATTGCTCTGTTTCAGGTAAAATAGATGCAGCATTATCAATAATGGAGATTACATAGGTTGAGTTATATAGGATCAGCACCTGGTAATAAGTTTCAAAGTCTTACAAAGCAGACATTTAGTACATCTGCTACAGCAACATATACTTTGGACCAAGCAGTTAGTTCAGTTAATGACATAGAATTATTTTTAAATAATGTCAGACAAGAACCTACTACTGCATATACTATATCTGGTACTACACTTACATTAGCTAGTGCTATAACTGGTAGTGATTCTTTATATTGTGTATATCAAGGTAAAGCAGTAGAAACTATTGCTCCAGGATCTAATACAGTTACTAATGATATGTTAGCTGGTTCTATTGCTACTTCTAAGTTAGCGGACATTACTGCTAATGGTATTACTATGGCAGATCAATGGAGATTAACTACAAGTTTTACTGGCGATGCAGGACCTATTTCTTCTAATTTAGAAAGAAATGATAGTTCGGGTTATGGAAGTATAGGATCAGCCATGACTGAAAGTTCTGGCACTTTTACTTTTCCAAGCACAGGCATTTATAAATTAGATTATTTTTTACAAATACAAAGAAACGCAGCAGATGATAATCAAATATTTGGTGAAATTTTTGTTGTGACTGATGGCAGTGTTAATTATTCAAGTGTGGCTCATGCACTTTATGGCTCTAATTATGCAAATCAAAGATTAACAGTTTCTACATCATATTATTTTGATGTAACAGATACATCTACACATAAGGTAAGATTTAGTGTTTCTAGTAATTCAGGTAACAATACAGTTGTTGGAGCAAGTACCCACAATGCTACATTTTTTAATTTTATTAGATTAGGAGATACATAAAATGGATATTAATGGTAGACCAAATCACATAGAAGATTATTTAATATCTTTGCACACAGGACAATGGTTTGGGTGGAGTGATGTAAAAAACAAAGTTTACTCAAACTTAATCATTCACGACAGTTCAAAAACAAAACCAACAGAGCAAGAATGTATTGACGGACTAGCACAGTTAGAAGCTGACTATGACCAATCTATTACTGATAAAGAAACAAAGACAGCATCTGCTAAACAAAAACTCCAAGACTTAGGATTAACAGTAGATGAAATTAAGGAGGCTTTTGGAATATAATGCCATTATCTAAAATACAAGCAGAAAGTATGAACCTTGCAGATACCTATGCGTTTACTGGTACTGTTACTGGAGCAGGAAAAATTGGTCAAGTGGTTCAAGCTATACAACAAGATGATGTTCTAATAAATACTTCTAGTGAAGTAGATATATCAGGATTATCTGTATCTATAACCCCAAGTGCAACTACCAGTAAAGTATTAATTATATGGAGTGTTTATTTTAATAATGACAGTGGTGAAAACTTCAGAGCAAATTTAAAAAGAGGATCTACTGCTATTGGTCAAGGAAATGCTGGAACTGGTAACCAATGTACTTTTGCTTTTTCAACTGCAAACATGAACAACTATTGGTTATTACATTCTGGTGGTACTTTTTTAGATAGTCCATCAACAACATCTGCAACAACTTATAAACTTACTGCTGCTCCAAACAGTGGTACATACCAAATGTATTTTAACAGAACAGCTAGAGGTGGCTCTGCTGATCCATTAACATCATCAACAATAACAGCCATAGAGGTATTAGCATGATAGATATAGCAAACGCAATAAATTCAATAAATCCTAATGCAGAATTTGTTATTAAAGGAAACAATATTAACACTTGTGAAATAGAATGGCTTAATGAAACAACACCAATTTCCAAAGATGAGATAAAAACTAAAATGGCAGAATTACCTAGTGCTGAAGAAATTATAACTGCTAGAGATAACAAAAAAGCATCTGCAAAACAAAAACTTCAAGATTTAGGTTTAACTACTGATGAAATTAAGGAGGCTTTTGGTATCTAATGGCATACATAGGTAAGAGTCCTACTATAGGCAACTACATTGAACTAGACGATATATCCTCTAGCTTTAATGGATCAAATGTAACATTTAATTTAACATCAGGTGGTACTGCTGTTACACCTCAGACAGATGCTAACGCAATTATCTCTATCTCTGGTGTCGTGCAATACACATCTGCTTACACGATTAGTGGATCACAGATAACATTTA
>BCSF01000097.1_pt1 | contig 38434 bp, 54 predicted proteins | sample 1016431 | NCBI WGS metagenome assembly BCSF01 (sample SAMD00045685;SAMD00045686;SAMD00045687;SAMD00045688;SAMD00045689;SAMD00045690;SAMD00045691;SAMD00045692;SAMD00045684;SAMD00045690;SAMD00045691;SAMD00045692;SAMD00045684;SAMD00045685;SAMD00045686;SAMD00045687;SAMD00045688;SAMD00045689, study... | reverse complement strand
GCACTGCTTCTTTAGTTTTCACAGGTAACGGTGGGGCAGGTCAGGAAAAAGCCAGAATTAAATCGGCAGTCTATGGCGATGGCTATATGGCTTTCCATACTAATGATGATACTGAAAAAATGCGTATTGACGCATCAGGTCATGTATTGGTAGGAACTTCAAGTTCCGCAGGTGATGCTACAAATGTTAAAAAAGTTGTAGGCGGTGTATTTACTACATTGCGCGACTCTGTAAGTGTTGCAAATAACACAGCAACTACAGTGGCTACCTTGCCTAGCGGTGAAGGAAACTACATGGTAAGCGCATCTTTAGATAACAGCAACAATCCTGCACACTACAACGAAACTGCAATGGTTGGAGTTTCACAAAGTTCATCAGCTATAACTGTTTTAAAGAATGCAAGCCACTTAACGCTGTCTATGTCTGGTTTGAATTTACAGGTCACGCATAATCAGGGCGCAACTCAAACAATACACTTTTCGATTTTAAGAATACTTTAGGTAATTTTATGAACTTTACAATATCAACTTTAGAAAGTAATACAGACGGTGGCGTACTAGTAGCACACTGGCGCGTTAGTAAAGCATCAGGTGAATTTACAGCTAGTTCTTACGGTACTGTTAGCTTTACTCCTGATTCATCTGATGATGGTTATGTAGCTTACGATAGCCTAACCGAATCAATAGTTGTACAATGGGTTCAAGATGCGTTAAATACAGAAGAACTAGAGGCATCTTTAGATGCTGACTTAGCTGAACAAGCATCACCATCCGTTATTGTAGGCAAACCTTTTTAGGTAATTATTATGGAAAACTGGCATTTAAGTAGAAACGTACCAATAGCACTTTTTTTAGGTTTAGTAGTACAGGCTGTCTCTGTCTCTGGCGCATTTACGAAAGTTGAGGTTGGTGTAGAGCAAAACGCTAAAGATATTACTAGCCTTGAAAACACAATAGACAAGCTAGATGCCAATCAGCGAGAAATGCAAATCAAACTAGCGCGCATTGATGAAAACATTATTCAGATGTATAAGTGGATGGAGCAAGAGCAAGAGTGAAAAAAATAGCTATCCTATGGCTGTTTGCATCAGTAGCTATAGCAAATCAGCAAGAGGGTAGCCTAAACACTTATCATGGTGAAAACTCTATCACCAATTCAAATAACCACACCACAGATACATCAACAAGCAACACTTATAACGGTGCAGGTTCATCCAGTGAAATACCTGTAGGCTCTGCCATTACACCAACATTTATGTCCAATGGTTCAGACACTTGTTTAAAAGGTACAGCAGGTTCTCTACAAACTGTAGCTGTAGGCTTTTCTAGCGGTGGATATGAACTAGACAAAGACTGCGTTAGGCTTAAATATAGCCGTATGCTGTCTACGCTTGGTCTTAAGGTGGCGGCAGTGTCGATTCTATGCCAGAGTACAGAGGTGTTTAAGAGTATGCTACTGGCGGGTAGTCCTTGCCCGTTTATAAGCGGTGGGAGATTAGTAGCGGGGAAGAGGGGGTTAATGCTTATAAAGCAGAACCCAGAACTTTATATTCCTGATTACAAGGAAAACCGCAAGTATTACAACGGCATCCTACAGATTGGCAAAGAGGTTAGCACAGATGTGGAAGAAGATAGCATTTCTATTAGCGATAAGTACCGCAGTACAAAGCAACGAACTAGACAACCTGATTGATAGCAGTTCAGCGATTGTCGATCAAATAGCTACAGGCGTTAAGCTAGTAGGTGCGGCTACCGAGTACGCGCATCATGGCAGTGGCTTGTCAGATGGTACGCTATCTAGTACGGCTCACATTACCGCAGAGCAGGTCGATGCCTACAATACTTCATTAGAGAACTTTGCCAACTATCAGCCTTATGGCGCACCGGTAAAAGAAGTGCTAGAAAATATGGCTATGGATTCGCTAGAAGAAATGGATGTAGCTATAGGCACTTTTACAGAAGTGGTTGTTGATATGATTGCTGTACAAGAAGTAGCAGAGAAAGCTGAAACAGCAAGCACCCCCAAACAAGAAGAAGAAGTTCAAACTTTTGTTGCTGAGAATCAGGAGATGCTGACCATTACGCAAGAGGAAGTTGACACATACAATCAATCTGTTGACCAGATAGAGGAATCAGCTAACGAAGCCTCAGCGTACCTAGCCGTAGCGAACTCAGAGGCAGTAGAGTTTCTACAGCAATCTATAGAAGATAAGAACACCACATCAGCAGACGTTAACATATTCTATGATGCAAACTCACAATGGGTGGCTATGGGTTACAACACAACCAGAAACCTGACAGCAGTTATGTTGAATGGTAACGATGCTTTTGGGTTAGACCTGTACTACAGCGAAGCAGATATTCTTGCGCTAGGTACAGAGTCAGAGTTCTACAAAACATCCCCAATCGGAATGGGTTATGATTGTTTCTTTGAGATGGAATGTGAGCAATGATTGAAGGTAGCGAGTTAAAGATAGGCGGTCAGACTTTCAAGGGCGCGTGGATTGCAGTAGTCCTAGCCATAGGTTCAACTATTGGCGGTGGCGTATGGACTGCATCAAGCCTGTATTCGCGACTAGAAGCAGTTGAGGCAGTACAGGTTCCTGACGTATCACCTTTGCATGAATCTATACAACTAATAGAACAACAGCTTAAAGACAACGATATTAGCCATTTAAGCGCAAAATTAGCCACTTTAGGCACAAACCTAGCCACTATATCAAGTCAGCAAGAAAAGCTGTTAGAAATCACTACAAGCGTAAATAAGCTAGAGAAAGAGATCGAAGCTATGCGTGCCATAGTTGCAAAAGCTGAACTAGTAGTGGATGATGTAAACGAAATTAAAGAAAACTGGAAAACGGCTAAGACTGAGTATGATGATATCTGGAGTGCGCTCGATGCACTGGCGATGCCGTTATAGGAGACTAAAATGTGGCAAACATTAATAACCCCAATAGCTAACCTAGCAGGTGGCTATCTTAAGAACAAAGCAGAAGAGAAGCAGGCTAAACACAAAGCCAAGATGAGCATGATTAAGAACGATGCTGACTGGGAATCTAAGATGGCAGAGGCTTCTAATAACTCACTTAAGGATGAATGGTTTGCAGGTATTCTAAGTCTGCCATTGCTATTTATTGGCTATGCTGTTGGCGTAGATGACCCTGCTATAATCGACAGAGTAAAAGAGGGCTTTAATGCTCTTAACGAATTGCCAGACTGGTACCAATATTTGCTTTTTATAGCAGTAAGTAGTAGTTTTGGTATTAAGGGTGCAGACAAGATTATGAAGTTGAGGAAGTAAAATGACAGAAGAAATTAAGCAAGAAGTTGAAAAGCAAAAAAAGCCGAAAAAAGCTAAAAAGAAAAGCTACTTCACTGAAAAAGAATTAAGTTGCAGACATACCGGTGAGTACAAATTCGATGAAGAGTTTCTTGATCTACTAAACAAGATTAGAGAAGAATGCGATTTTCCGTTCCGCGTTACTAGTGCTTATAGGCATCCTACTCACCCTAATGAGTCTCGCAAGCAAGCCACAGGCGCACACTGCACCGGCAAGGCTATTGACATTGCTGTAAGTGGCGCGCAAGCAGTAGAGTTAGTATCAGTCGCTATTGCTAACGGTATTACCCGCATTGGCGTACAGCAAAAAGGCATGAACAGATTTATCCACTTAGATATCTGTACTAAAGAAGACTTTCCTGACCGCGATTATTTCCCAGAAGAAGCAATCTGGTCATACTAGTTTCATAGTAAACTCCCTTTGCCCTACTTATGTGGGGCTTTTTTTTGCCTATCGTTAATTAAATACTTGACAACACCTTTTAATTGTGATATATTCGCTTTACATCAATAAAGATGTGTTCTTTAAAATTTAATCAAACGAGGTAAATTCTATGAAAAAGATAGAAGAGGTAACAAGTACCATTCAAAAATGGTGTAAAGATATAACCAGAAAGCAACCTGACATTGAAAAAATGTCTCAAGAGACGTATGAGGAGTTAGCGGCATACGAAGCGTGCCTTGATGTTATAGAGGTTGCATTCAATCTAGATGCAACAGATAAAGTAACACAATAATCAAACCGCCCCCGAAAGGGGGCAACCAAAGGAGCCTAATATGACAGATATAAATAACCTTTCTGACTACGAGCGTGGCGAGTGGGACTGCGTTCATGGACATCAGGCAAGAGATTGCGACTCAGATGAATACTACAGAGGCTATGGCGAGACGTATGCTAAAGAAGCCTGCGCCTCTTGGTATAACGAGGACATCTTTGAGCCGTTTATAAAACAAACTATGGGAGAGTATAAATGAGTAACGTATGGAGTACGCTATCTAAGATTGATGTGTCTAATCACATTGAGACTAAAGGTGGCTTGCATTATCTATCGTGGGGGTGGGCTTGGTCTACCCTCTGCGAACACTACCCTGATTCTAGTTACAGCTACAGCGAGCCTAGATGGTGCGACAAGACAAACACTGTAGAGGTCGAGGTAACGGTAACTGTAGAGGGCAAGGCTATTTCTATGTGGTTGCCTGTTATGGACTACCGCAACAAGGCTATCGAAAACCCATCAAGCAGAGATATATCTGATGCGCGTATACGCTGTTTAGTTAAGGCGATTGCAATGCATGGCTTAGGTATGTGTCTGTACATGGGGCAGGTTAAGCCGCAAGAGTTTACTGATGCGAGCAAAGAAAAAGAAGCCTATCAGGATATGATTGTTGACCTTTTGCCTAGCGTTAAGGCGATTAAAGATGGCATTGCTACTGGCGATCTATCGACCGCTAATGAGGCATGGCGAGAGTTAACAGATACGGAGAAACAACTGCTATGGAAAGCACCAAGCAAAGGCGGGGTGTTCAGCACTCAAGAACGCGCCATAATGAAAACCCCTGAATTTAGGGAAGCCCAATAGGAGAAGATGATGAAAGTAGGAATAAACGTAAGAATAGATGTAACTAAGATCGACAAGTCGCGATTGTATAAGGGTGCTAAGGGAACTTACTTAGACCTGACTACCTATGTTGATACTGATAACAAAGACCAGTATGACAACAACGGTTTTATCCGCCATAGCCAGACCAAAGAAGAGCGCGAGGCAGGCGAAAAAACCCCAATACTGGGTAACGTCAAAGTCTTTTACACCGATGGTAGCGCACCTAGCAACACAGCTAAGGTTAAAGAGGTGATGCAAGAAGCTGATCTACTAGAGGATGATATTCCGTTTTAGGTTAAAAACCCCGCCCCGAAGGGCGGGTAAACCATAGGAGTGATGATCGGGGAAACCATCACCGACACATTAACACATAGGAGATTGAAATGGTAGATTTTGGCGAGTGTTTAAAGAAAGCACAGCAAGTAAAAAACATTAACAGTTCACAGCTTGCTAGGCAGTTAGGCGTTCACAGGCAACAGGTGAACATCTGGCGCAATAAAACCAATGTAAGACTAGATACTGCTATCAAGATTTGCAGTGCCTTAGAATACAATTTAGATGAGTTTATCGCGCTATAAAAGAAAACCCCCTATAAAGGGGGCTTTACAATTACATAGAGGAATGTAATACTCAATGTGCCGATTGAGAAAAGATAGTCTAACACAGTATGATAGTGTCTTGTAACATTCTTTCCTTTCTTTTTCGCACTTTAGTTATCGGGCTAGAGGCTAGTGAATCTCTTAAATTAAACACTAGAGCGAAGTTGACCCTCTTGACATAGCCCCAAAAGCAGATCGGTTTCTGCTGATGGATAGATTAGATATTCGATACGATAACGAAATTAACCGCGAAGTCGCTTTGCCCTTTGATCGAATTTTTAACTTTGCGTAGTTAAAGGGTGAAACGTGTTTGAATAAAAATGTTTACACAATAACTATTAACATAATCAGGCGAGGCTTGACCGAGCCATAGGAGATAACATGACACAAATACAACGTATTTTAAACTACTTGGAAGCAGGCAACACAATCACTACCCTGAATGCTTTTAATGAATTAGGTATTACTAGACTAGCCGCTAGGATACATGAACTTAAAAGGCAGGGTCATCCTATCAACAAAAAGACTATCTCAGTGACTAACAGGTATAACGAGAAATGTAGTGTTGCTGAATACTATATGGAGATGGCTGATGCTTCTAAATAACGGAGAAACCTACGAACCAGAGCAGGCAGACATTATCCAGTGGGAAAAGACTTACCCTGCTATTAATGTCTACCATGAACTGAATGCAATGGAGTCTTGGCTAGATGCTAATCCTACGCGCAGAAAAACGCCTAAAGGCATAAAGAGGTTTATAAATGCTTGGTTAGCTAGAGCGCAAGACAAAGGTGGCTCACCGCAGGTTAGGGCTAAGACTGACAGTTTAAGAAACAGGTCAGTAGAAGACAGCCTAGCTGATGTGAGTTGGATTGAAAACGTAGAAGCTAAAAACAGAGCCATTAATCACTTTGTTGGCAAATATGGTTTCTACTGGGATGGGGAGAGAAAGCATGAAGTATAAATTTTTAATCAAGTATAAGAGTGAAGCATATATTGAAATAGAAGATGATGATGTGGAAGAGGCAAAGAGCAAGGCAGACGATATAGTTTTTGAAAAAGGCATAGATAGTTTGCACCAAGATTTTGCTGAGTATGAATTTATAGAGATCGAGGAGATACCATCATGGGTAATATAAAAAAGGTTGTATTCAGGGGAACACATCCTGATCTAGTTAACGGGCAGTCTTATACATACGACCACTATGCTAAGGTAGCCGGTGTTGGCTATAAGTGTATGTATTCAAGGTTGTATGGAAAAGCATTTGTAGGTGATAATGAACTGCGACCACTTAAAACCAAGCACATTGCTAAGAAGTGGTTGCCAGATTGGAAGCCAGAAACCGATGTAGCTTATAGCCGTTTTGAGAGCGCAGTAGAGCAGGTATCACAAAAATGGTTAAGCAAATTATTATGAATCCATATTATTTAAAAAATAAAACAGTAGTTTCTTTCAGTGGTGGCAGAAGTTCTGCCTATATGCTTTACAAAATAATAGAAGCACACAACTTTAATTTGCCTGATTATATTAAAGTTATTTTTTGCAACACAGGGAAAGAAATGCCTCATACTTTGCAATTTGTTAAGGATTGTGCAGACAAGTGGAGTGTTGATATAGTCTGGTTAGAATATGCAGGGAAAAAGAAATACAAAGAAGTAACTTATGATACTGCAAGCAGAAACGGAGAGCCTTTTAAACAACTTATTATAGACAAAAATTATTTGCCTAATAGCATGGCTAGATTTTGTACATCTGAACTAAAAGTATTAACTATAGAGCGATACATGAAGTGTGATTTTGACACTGCTGTAGGTATTAGGGGAGATGAACCTAGACGAGTTGTTAAAATGCGAGCAAAAGAAAACTACCTTGTGCCTTTAGCTGATGCAAAAGTTACTGAGGTTGATGTTTCTGAATTTTGGCAAGCACAAGATTTTGATTTACAGTTGCCAAAAGCTGAATTTAATACTTTAAGTAATTGTGATTTATGCTTTTTAAAAGGAACTGGTATTAGAAAATCTATTATTGAGCATAACCCTAGTCTTGCTGACTGGTGGATAGAGCAAGAAGAATACATGAACGCTAGGTTTAACAAAGATAGCCCAAAGTATAGCGATCTAAAAATTATAGCTACAGACCAAAGCAATTTATTTGAGTTTGACAATAACACTATGAGTTGTTTTTGTAGTGACTGAGGGGGCATTTGTGAAGTACAACTCTAAGGAAGACGTAGAGAAAAAAGTGAAGTTCCTGATTGAAGATATGCTCAACTGGGACTTCACCACACCACTAGCCGTTAAGCTAGAGCCTTACCAGAACCCTAGAAGTCTTAACCAGAATGCATTGTTCCACATGTGGTGCAGGGAGATCGTAAAGGGCATGGAAAAAAAAGGTTTTAAAGTGTCTGAGGGAGACCCAGTGGAAGCATGGAAGCTATGGTTGAAGCGCAGGTTCTTGGGAACAGATAATTTTAGAATCAGTAAAACAGAGATTAGCGGACAAGTTAAGCGCAGTAGTCAGCTAGGTAAGGGCGAGATGGTGCATTTTTTAGATCAATGCTATCATTGGGCAACTGAACAGGGGATTAGGTTAACGGTTCCAAAAGAAAGTGAATATGCGGAGTTAAAAAAACTACAGGAGAGTTAAGGGATGAATAAGATAGACCCAAGAATACTGTTAGAACTCGATATACCAAAAACCGAAAGACAAATTGAATACTTAAAAGCAACTATAGAAACAGGCTCACAGACAAAAGCCGCCGCAAAATTAGGCGTTAGCCGCAGAGCCGTTGACCGCAGTATCAAACTAGTAGAATTAAAAGCCGCAACAGTTGGAGTTGCGCCACACCGAGACTTAACCCGCCAGACCGCAGAGGGATTTGAAGCTAAAAGAATCTCTACTGCCTACAAAGATGATGGCTCAGTTGCACTGCAATGGGTTATTCAAGAGCCACAAAAACGCGATATGCGCGCAAAGATAGAAGCCCTGCTTGATGGGCTTACTGATGATCTAAAAGGGCTTAAAAAGCCTGCCAAGCCGCCTAAGATGGTTGATTCTGATTTTTGCGCTATGTATCTGATAGGAGACCACCATTTTGGAATGCTTGCAGACAGTGAGACCAAGCTAGATGATGATGACTGGGATATCAAGATAGCTAGTCAGGTACTAGTAAACGCAACTGACCGGCTTGCACAGCGAGTAGGCAACGCCCATACAGGTGTTCTGGTTAACGTAGGTGACTTCTTTCATGCTGATAGTGGCAAGGCAGAGACAACAGCAGGCACTAGAGTTGACGTAGATGGTCGCATTAGCCGTACATTTAAGAAAGCAGGTCGATTGTTCCAGATTCTTATAGACAAGATGCTAGAAACGCATCAGGAAGTCGTGGTCATTAATGTGCGCGGAAACCATGATTCTGATATGGCTTGCCACCTGTCTAGTTGCTTAGAGTTACTATACGACAGAGAGCCTAGAGTAGATGTGATTAAAAACTATTCAAAGTTTTTGCACTGGGAATGGGAAAATAATCTGTTTGTTTACCATCATGGTGATAGAATAAAACATGAGCAGATTCTACAGGCAGTAATTACAAACCTAGATGATGAATGGTCTAAGTGTAAGAACCGATACTGCCACTTAGGGCATATACACCACCACATGAGCAGGGAAGTAGGCTCAATGCAATTCTCACACTGGGGAAGTCTGACGGCTACCGACCAATGGCACAGCGATTCAGGCTATGGCGCGGAGCGTTCAATGACAGCGATTGTTTACCATAAGCAATACGGTGAAGATTCGCGGGTAAAAATAAACGTGGATGCAGTTAAATGACCAAAATTATAAAATTCCCAGAGGGTGAAGATGATGGACTTGATAACAACGATATCCGAGTTACTAAAGAGTTCTGTTCTACTTGTGGTGGCGGGCTTGAGTTGTGGACTAGTAGCGATCTTGTGGCTTATGGTGTTTGTTCTTATTGTGATATGGGAGTTGGTCAACAGCCCATTATACTTGTTAAGGGTACTAAGCATTAAATGGCAAAGCGCAAAAAAGCAACAGTAGCCCAAGAGGTAGAGAAAGCCGCCAAGCTATTGCAGAGATACGTCAGGCTAAAAGCATCAGATGATAATGGCTATTGCCAGTGCGTAACCTGCGGCAAGGTAGACCACTACAAAGCTATGCAAGGGGGTCACTTTATCCCCAGAGGAAGAACCATACTCAAACTATATGAACCCAACATCCAAGTGCAATGTGGGTACTGCAACCAATGGGGCATGAAGCAATCGCACTATGTGTTGCGCTACAGAGAATGGATGGTGGATTACTACGGAGAGCGCAGGGTAAAGGCTATGGAAAGACTAGCATGGCGAACAGCACCTAAGTTTAACCGAGAAGAAGTCATTCAGTTTCAGAGGGATTTAAAGGAAAAAATCAGGGAAGAAGAGTACAGAATTGGAGAATTTTAAAAAAAAGTAAAAAAAAGTGTTGACAATGTATAATAATGGGTTTACAGTACACCTACATTAATTAATCAAACAGAGAGAGAAACACTATGACAGACTTTGACTACACACAGTATCCAACTGAAGTTCTTAAAAGCGCAATCGAGCGATGTGAAGACGACATCAAAGAAATCCAAAACAAAGTGAAGCGTTACAACAAGCGACTAGCACTGAATGGTGGAAAGGGCTACTCAAATATCAAAAAAGAGAATTGGAAAGACCATATTAGATGTGCGCCTCGTTTTATTGCACAGCTTGAAGAAGAAATTTCAGGTTGTAAGGCGGTAATAGAGGACAGAGCAAGCAGAAACTCTTATATCTAATGAAATGAACAGCCCCCGAAAGGGGGCATCTAATCAAGGGGAATACTATGGAACATCAATTAACTTACATGGATATTAAGCGCAAGGAACAGCAAGTGTCTGATAAACGCGAAAACATCAAAGGCATAGTAGCGGCAGTAGCCTTATTCACAATCTATGCAATCGTATCAACTATGGACTACCAAGACTGCTTGCGAGGTGCTACATGTTAATCTATGAAGAATTTGTTGGTAAGCACTTCGAGGCTCTATACGCAGAAGATTCAAGAATGTCTGACCTGCCTGATGAGGCAAAAGATGAAGCGGTCTACATCTGGCTTAACAGTCATAGAACGTGGTTCGAAGATATCTATCCTGCTTGCTTTAGCAGAGGCGTAGGCAAGATAGCCACAGAGATGCTGTTTGGCAAGGCACCATCAGCCAATAAGATAGTCGCTAACTTGTTTGTTGCTATGGTAGAAGATGCACCGGCAGAGTGGGATAAAGACGATCTATGGTGGTCAGAGGCTTGCGGCATACACCTAGACAGCATTGTTAACTTAGGTAACTTTGCAGACGATCTTAGAGACCGTATCTATCTCTACTTAGAAGATAGCATTGAGGAAGAAGTATTTAGCGAGTTCAACAGACAGAAACGAGAGTTAGATATGGAGCATGGAATTTATAACTCAGAAGTAAGGGGCAACTGCTAATGACTGATTTAAGCAAAAAGTGGCAAGAACTTAGAGACGAATACCCACCACTGGAAATACCGCACGATAAAGAAGAGCGCACAGCGTTTGAGAACTGGGTTGCAGAAATGGGATTTGATGGGATAATTCAAATAGATAGGAGAGATGAAAATGACAAAAACTAAAAAAGCAGTAAAAGAGGTACATCAAATGGCAGACAAAGCAATACTAAAAGCGCAGTTAGATGCGTTTAAATCGAAAGCAAAGAAGTGGCTAGATACTAAAGTGTATGGCTACAAAAGAGGGACAATATTAGTGGCATTCCTTGTATTGGTTGCCGCAGTAATCACAGCAGGTTAAGAACCCCTAAGTAGCAAGGCATCCTCTAAAAGCCTGATTAGCCAGATTGGTTCACTGGTGCTACGAAACGAACCATCTATTCAGGTAATAACCAATATGCTTAAAAAGCATTAGATTGCGTTCTAAGCGGTCTTTATAATCCCACCTTAACAACCTGAGTACCCCCAATGAAAACAATCCTTATACTGGCCATAATCGGCCTTGTATGTATTGCCTATGATGATTTAGGCGGTAGATACATGAGAAAAGACGAACATCCTGAAAATTAATTGCTTGACTGTCAAGTAACAGCTATAGTATATAGGCATAGAACACCTTAAATGAGAGGTAAATACTATGTTGAGCCTAGAACTAACTAACAAGATTAACACTTGTAGAGAGAACGGTTGGAGCGATTTGCTGTCTAAGCTAGATGAGATCACGCAGAGCCTAATCGAAAACCCAAGTGCAGGGCATCAAATCAAAACAGCTTTAGTCTTTTGGAAAGATGCAGTAGATTGCAGAGCCAAAGGGCTACCACCAAGCGAACATGATATAATTATCAAGAACCCCAAAATGAACGCCAGACAGGTGTTTGGAGCAGACTTGTAAATGTTAAAAATAAACTATAGGGAAACTGGGGAGTTAATACCATACGTCAATAATAGTAGAACACATAGCGAACAACAGGTTCAGCAAGTGGCATCTAGTATTAAAGAGTTTGGTTTTACTAACCCCATATTGATAGATGAGCAAGATGGTATAATAGCAGGGCATGGCAGGCTTCTAGCGGCACAAAAGCTAAAACTAGATGAAGTGCCTACCATAACGCTAGAGGGGCTTACAGAGGCACAGCGTAAAGCCTATGTGATAGCTGACAACCAATTAGCACTAAACGCTGACTGGGATATAGATGCTTTAAAGGTAGAAGTAGACCGCTTAACCGAGTTAGATTTTGATATTGATCTGCTTGGTTTTGATGATGACTTTCTATCTAGCCTATTAGAGGAAGAACCTGCTGAGGGTTTAACCGATGAAGATAGCGTTCCTGATGTAGAAGATGACCCTGTTACAGTAGAGGGTGATGTTTGGATATTAGGCAACCACAGGCTAATGTGTGGAGACTCTACCAGTATAGATGCAGTAGATAAGCTAATTAACAATCAAAAAATAGATTTAGTACATACTGACCCTCCTTATGGTATAAATGAAAAAGGTATGCGCGACAACAGGGGTGGACTTACAGTCAATTCAAAGCTACCAGACTTTAAAGACGACACAATACAATATGCGATAGATGCGTTTAATTTGTGCGAAAGTTTAGATATTAAAAGACAGGTTTGGTGGGGTGCAAATTATTATTCACACACTGTTCCGCAGACTAATAATTGGTTTGTTTGGGATAAAAGAGTTGAGGATAAATATAAAGATACGCAATCAGATTGTGAGTTAGCTTGGGTAAAGTCAAAATGGTCTAGCGTAAGAATATTTAGGCACGTTTGGAAAGGCATGATTAAGGATTCTGAGCGTGGCGAGAAAAGAATACACGCAACACAAAAGCCAGTGGCATTAGCAGAGTGGGTTTTTGATTACTATAAAGATATAGAAACAGTTTTAGATTTATTTGGCGGTTCTGGGTTTAACCTTATGGCGGCAGAAAAGAAAGGCATTACGTCATATACTATGGAATTAATGCCAGAATACTGCGATGTCATTATTAAACGGTGGCAAGACTACACAGGGCAAGAAGCTGTAATGGAAAGTACAGGCGATAAGTTTAACGATATGTATATTAATGGTCGCAAGGCAGATTTTGCTGATGCTAACTTAGGCGAACTAAAGGCTGTTAAATGAAGAATGGCAAACAAGGCGAAGGGGGCGGCAGACCACCAGTAGTATTTACCGATCAACAGATCATAGAACTACAGGCACTATCTGCTGTACTTAACAAAAGCCAAGTAGCTGATTATTTTGGTATAACAGAAAAAACGCTTAGAGAAGTAGAAAAGCGACAACCAGAAGTAAATACCGCATATAAAAAGGGAAAGGTTAAACAGATAGCAAGCATGGGCAGTAACCTAGTGCAGTTAGCTAAAGCAGGTAACGTATCAGCTAATATCTTTTACTTGAAAACGCAGGGCGGTTGGAAAGAAGAACAGCAAGAGCCTTTAGAGATACCGCCATTGAATATCGTATTAAGCAATGCAACTGACAGCACCGCAGACTGAGATTTTTACATCACCTGCTAGATTTAGAACTGTTGTCGCAGGGCGTAGGTTTGGCAAGACGTTTTTGTCTACCATAGAAATACTTAGGGCGGCTATTGGCGGCAAGAATAGAAACGTATGGTATATCGCCCCCACCTACGGCTCCGCTAAAGAGATTGCTTGGGATATGCTGATTCACACTATCCCAGAAGAATACATAGCTAAGACTAATGAGACAGCCTTAACTATTAAACTAATTAACGGTTCGACCATTAGCCTTAAAGGCGCAGAGAAGCCTAACAACCTACGCGGTAGAGCATTAGACTTTGTGGTGCTAGATGAGTTTGCAGATATGAAGCCTGAAACTTGGAGCGAAGTAATTAGACCAAGTTTATCTGATAGACAAGGCAACTCTTTGTTTATCGGTACGCCTAAAGGTAGAAACCACTTCTATGACTTATGGGCAACAGGTTTAACAGCGCAAGATGGTTGGGATAGCTTTCAATATACAACGATTGATGGCGGCAACGTACCTGCGGAAGAAATAGAACAAGCCAGAATGGACTTGGATGAGCGCACTTTTAACCAAGAATACTGCGCGGAGTTTGTCACTTACTCTGGTTTGATATATTATGCATTTAGTAGAGAACTGTCAGTACAGCCTATAGAAGATACTGGCGGCACTTTACACATTGGCATGGATTTCAACCTAGACCCAATGAGTGCTGTTATATGCTTAAGGCATGGGCAAGACTTACTGGCGATAGATGAGATTGTTATGTATGGGTCGAACACAGATGAGATGGTTGCTGAGATAAAGGATAGGTATCCTGATAGGCACTGCATTATCTATCCTGACCCTGCATCAAGACAGCGCAAAACAAGCGCAGGTGGTCGGACTGATTTGTCGATCTTACAAAACGCAGGATTTAGCGTTAAGGCGAAGAAAGCTCACCCATTGGTCAGGGATAGAATCAATGCGGTTAATAGTCGTTTACTGTCGGGTGATGGTGAACGGCATTTGTTTGTTAGCCCTAAGTGCAAGCAAACCATTAAGAGTTTAGAGAGACAGACTTATAAAGAGGGTACAAGTATTCCTAATAAAGATGGCTTCGATCACATGAATGATGCGTTAGGCTATCTGGTAGAATACTTATTCCCAATCAGAACTGAATATAACACCGTACAACCGACTAGGTGGACTTGATGGATACAAGAGAGATAGATAACACTCACCCAATATATGATGACTATATTAACCGATGGGCTTTTTATCTTAGAAGCTATATGGGTGGGGAAGATTACCGCGATGGTGGCTACCTGACTAGCTACATCCAAGAAGACAAAGATGAATACGCAAGACGTTTAGACCTTACCCCAATGGACAACCACTGTAAGAACATTGTCCACATCTATTCTAGTTTCCTTTGGCGCGTACCGCCTACAAGAGCATTCAACAGCCTTGCTAACAATGCGGCACTAGAACCGTTTATGAAAGATGCTGACCTAGAAGGGCGTAGCTTTGATGCGTTTATGAGACAGGCGCAGATATGGTCTAGTGTTTATGGTCATGTATGGTTAATGATTGATAAGCCACAATCTAATGCATCTACAAGGGCAGAAGAGTTAGACCAAGAGATTCGCCCTTACATGACAATGATTACCCCTGAGAACGTATTTGACTGGAAGTACGAGAGAACGCCTAGCGGTCGTTTTAAGCTAGTTTACCTAAAAGTAAGGGAGTCAGTAGACCGCATCAACGAAACTGAAACAGAGGTCTATTATAGAGTCTGGAGAGAGGACACAATCGAGACTTGGCGCGCAACTAACAATGGCGAGCAAAAGATTGAAGATATACCTAATGCTTTAGGCAAGATTCCTGCTGTATTTGTACCTGCTCAAAGGTCACAGATTCGTGGTATTGGCACAAGCGATATTGCTGATGTGTCATATATGCAAAGAGCAATCTACCAAGAGTTGTCAGAGGTAGAGCAGTTAATTCGTATCAGTAACCACCCTACACTAGTGAAGACCTACGAGACTGATGCCAGTGCAGGTGCAGGCGCAGTGATTAACTTACCCGATGATATGGATGGCGCACTTAAGCCGTACCAGATGCAACCATCAGGGGCGAACCTAGATGCTGTAATGAAGTCTATTAAAGACAAGGTAGAAGCTATTAACCGTATGGCTCACATGGGCGCGGTTCGTGGCACAGAGGCAATGACACAGTCAGGCGTAGCTATGCAGACAGAGTTCCAGATGCTAAACGCTAAACTGGCTGAGAAAGCAGATATCTTAGAACTAGCTGAAGAGCAGATATTTGACCTGTTCTGCCAGTGGCAACAAGTAACCAATGACGTAGAAGTGTTTTATCCTGATGCGTTTGACCTAAGAGACTACGACAAAGAGTTAGTGTTCCTACAGCAGATGCGAGCAACTGGCGTTCAGTCTCAAACTTTAGCGCAAGAGATCGACAAGAAGATTGCTGATCTACTGCTTGACGATGAGGTATTGGTAAAAGCGCACACAGAGATTGAAGCAGGCGCACAGCGCATTGGCAACTTTGCGGATGAAATAACTAATGGCGGCTGATACTGACCACTACAACATTGTTGAAAGGTTGGCAGAAAGGCATGAAGAAAGAATAGCCTCTGCATTAGTGAAGTTGGAAGATAGAGTTGCCGATCTAATGGCTACAGCACCGCTAAAAGATGGTGAGTTATTTGATTTAGAATGGGCATTAAATGCTAGAGTTGAATTAAGACAAATTATTACAGAAGAATACTTAACAGAAGTAGATAGCATAATTAGAGATTATAAAGGTGTAGCTAATGATGCTGTAACAATGTTAGGTACTTATGGCAATGTTACAGAGTTAGACCCTGATGTTATTAGCCAGTTACAATTAATGTCATTTCAGGGGCTTGAAGATTTAGGTGTTGAATATCTTGATGTTTTAGCAAAGCAAGTATATGAAAGCACTCTAACAGGAACTACGTTTGCCGCTAGTGTTGCCGCAGTTAAAGCTACTGTGGCAGATGGCATGGGTAGATATGTTAAGCAACAAGTACATGATTCTTTAACGCAGTTTGACAGAACGGTTAATGTTAAAGTTGCTTTAGATTCAGGAGCAGAAAAGTTTATCTACAAAGGGGCAGATGACGAAGTAACAAGAGACTTTTGCCAAAAGCACGTTAACAAGGTGTACACAATAGATGAGATTAGAGAAATTTGGCAGGGCGAGTGGGCAGGTAAAAGTAGTTCAAACGCATTTGCTACAGCAGGTGGCTATAACTGCCGACATAGATGGCGACCAGTTTATGATTAAGAGGTAAAGACTATGCCAAAAGGTAAAGGTACATACGGAAGCAAGGTCGGTAGACCAAAGAAAAAGAAACGCAAGACAAAGAAATAACTTGTGTTAAACTAACGATTCACCAATTACTCTTAGTGAGGTTCGTAACATGAGCGATGAAATCATGGAAACCGTAGATGAAGCTGTAACTGAGACAGTGGCAACAGAGACAACTCAGGCAAAGACGTTTTCGCAAGAAGAACTAGACCGTATCGTAGCTGATCGGATTGCTAGAGAACAGCGCAAGTTTGACAAGAAGTTGGGCGGTATAAACCTAGACGAAGCTAGGGAGTTACTTGAACAACGCGAACAGGCTGAACTAGAGCAACAGAAACAGCGCGGAGAGTTTGATTCTATCTTGAAGCAAACAGTCGAAAAGAAAGATGCTGTTATCAACAGTTATAAAACTAGACTGCAAGAGACGTTAATTGATGGACAGTTAACCAGTGCGGCTAGTCGCAATAACGCAGTTGATACGGCTCAGGTAACACAACTCCTAAAAGGCAAGACCAGACTAAATGAAGATGGTGTTGTTGAGATTGTAGATAATAACGGAACACCGCGTTACAATGACAAAGGTGATCTGTTATCTGTCGATGAGATGGTTACAGAATTTTTGACTGCTAACCCACACTTTGTGCGCGCCTCTGGTGGCGGTGCAGGTAGTATGGGTAACGCAGGTGGCTCTACTCCGAAGCCTCAATCGGTGGAATGGATGGTCGAGAATTGGAATAGTGGTGGCAAAGAAGCCTATGCCGCTATGAAGAGGAAGACCAATTAACAATTATTCTTTCTATTTATTGAGGTTTTAAAAATGGCTAATACAACTACATCAACTTTAAACGACCTGTTTACTAATATCATTGCACAGGCTCGTTTCACTGCTGAAGAGCAATCCCTAATGCTAGGTCTTGTTACTCAGTACAACATTGGCAACCAAGCAGGCACAACTATCCAAGTGCCTAAGTATCCTGCAATCGCGGCAGGTGATCTAACAGAAGGTACTGACATGACTGGTACTGCTGTTAGCACTTCATCTGTATCTGTAGCAGTTGGCGAAGTAGGCGCACAAGTTGTTCTTACTGATCTTGCGGCTATGGGCGCGGGCAATCCTGCTGATGAGTTAGGTACTGTTCTAGGTAACGCTATCGCTACTAAAATTGACACTGACCTTATTGCTTTGTTCTCTGGCTTCTCTGGTGCTTTAGGTGCGGCAGGTGCAGAACTTACTGTTGCTGATCTATTCAAAGCGGCGGCAACTCTGCGTGCTAACAAAGTAACTGGCTCAATGGCGGCCGTTGTACATCCGTTCCAAGCCTATGCATTGAAAGCTAACCTAACTAACACATTTGCTAACCCTAACGGTGGCGACCTACAAAACGAAGCTATGCGTAATGGCTACGTAGGCACTATCGCAGGCATTGACGTTTATGAGTCAGCTAATGTTTCAGTTGATGCTAACGATGATGCTGTTGCGGCTGTATTTGCTCCAGAAGCACTAGCGATTGCAATCAAGCGTGACTTCAACCTAGAAGTACAACGTGATGCATCTCTACGCGCTAACGAACTAAACGCTACTGCTGTATATGGTGTTGGTGAGTTAGACGATAGCTTTGGTGTTAAAATCACTGCTGACGCGGCACTTTAAGACTGAACGCCCCTGCTTAGGTGGGGGCTTTCTCTTTCTGAGGTTAATATGGCGATTACATACAGAGGCGAAAGGTTTAGCGGCTACAACAAGCCAAAGCGGACATCTGGTCACAAGACTAAGTCTCACGCTGTATTAGCCAAAGAAGGGGATAAGATTAAGCTGATTAGATTTGGTCAGCAGGGGGCAGATAACAAGCCACCTAGAAAGAACGAATCTGCGGCAGATAAAGCAAAGCGCAAGGCGTTTAAAGCACGTCATGCAAAGAACATAGCCAAAGGCAGAATGTCTGCGGCATATTGGGCAGATAAGGTGAAGTGGTAATGGCATTTTCAACAGACACAGATTTACAAAACTTGGTGCCTGATATATTACAGCTAGGCATTGACTCGTTTACTGCCGAGCATACTAAGGCTCAGAACGATATAATTAGAGACCTTAGAATTGAATGGTGGGAAAAGAAAGGTTTAAAGGGCGAGTTAGATACCACCCTGTTAACCGACTCACAGTTTACAACTTGTGCATCTTACTTGGTGTTATGGAAGTACGCACTGCCACAGCTTACAAACTGGGTAGATGGCGATAGGTTCCAGAACATGATAACTTTCTACAAGTCGCGTTATGGCGAAGAGTTAGAAAGCATCTTAAGAGATGGTGTTGAATACGACACAGACGATGATGGCACAGTTACAGAATTAGAAAAGAAGTCTATCCATAGCGGTAGATTGAGCAGATAATGCAAGTCAACATAAACTCTAATGTCGAAAAGATACAAAAGACATTAAAGAAAAAAGGCAGAGACGTAAAGAAAAGCCTAAAGCGCGCATTATCTATAACAGCCCAAGAGGGCATCAACATCATTGAGAGTAGAACTGAAAGTGGTGTTGGCTACAAAGGCGGTAGGTTTAAGCCTTATACAGAGAAATATAAAGCGTTTAGGCGCAAGAAAGGTCGTGGCAAAGATGTAGACCTAGAGTTCACAGGGCATATGTTAGGCTCTATGACAAGCAAGGCTACAGATAAGAAAGCTACTATCTTTTTTACTAGAGGCGAGGAAGCGAAGAAAGCGGCTATGAACAATAAGACTAGACCGTTTTTTGGATTTAACAGAAAAGAAGAGAGACAGCTTGCTAAGGTGTTTTTCAGGTACATTAAATGAGCATTAGAGAAGACATAGCGGTTAACCTAGTAGATACCCTTAAGGCAATCAATACGCCCTTAGAAGTGAAGTATGTAACTAGAGAGCCGTTTGAATTTGAGAAGTTATCTAACGCGCAATTCCCTGCTATACTAGTGCGTAGTGCAGGTGAAGACAGAGAAGATGATACTTTGGGCGGCTCTATGTCTAGCCGCACTGGTACAATAAATTATGAGTTAGTTTGCTTTGTGAAGAGCAAGGCTATCGACACAGCTAGAAATGATATTATAGAAGCTGTAGAAGAGAGTTTGGATGTTGACAGAACGCGAGGCGGTGTAGCATTAGATACGCAGGTTGTTAGCATTGAAACAGATGAGGGTTCTATTGCTCCTGTTGGGGGCGTAATTATTACACTGCGTGTACTGTATAGGTATCAGCGCGGTACACTTTAACTTTACGAGGTAAGAAAAAATGGCAGTAATGACAGGTAATAGCGGAGTAGTCCAAGTAGCCTTGACTGGTGGCACTGTAGCGACAGTAGGTGAAATACGGTCTTTTAGTATTGAAGAAACAGCAGATACAGTTGAATCAACTTCAATGGGTGATATTAGCAGAACTTTCACCCCTAGCTTTAGATCAGGAACGGTAACTATTGAAGCATTGTTTGATGTAGATACAGCAGGTTCAAATCAAGCAGTTTTAGATGTTTCTAAGGAAGTTGATTGGGTAGTTTCACCGACAGGCGACCCCAATGATGAAGGCTATAGTGGTTCAGGCATTGTAACTAGCAAGAGCGTTAGTGTTCCTTATGATGATATGATTACTGTAAGTTTCACTATTCAAACATCAGGCGGAATCACAGCCGCTTAATAAGGGGAGTATAAATCATGGGAATGGCTAAACAGTTAAGAGAACGCAGAGAAATTAAGACAAGGGAAGTCGTGGTTCCAGAGTGGGGTGATGATTCTGGCGCATTTAAATTATATTGCAAGCCTATTACTTGCTTCGATTTGAATCAGCTACAGAAGAAACATCCTGACTTTTTAACTAACACTAGCATTAGTGCTATGGTCGATCTAATTATTATGAAAGCACTAGATGATAATGGTGTTAAGTTATTTAATGGGATTGAAGACCGCGTGGAATTGATGGCAGAAGAAACAACTGTAATTAGCGAGATCGCTAACCAGATGTTCGCTGAGATCGAGTCTGAGGAAGATTTAGCAAAAAACTAAAAACCGATCACCACAGAATGAATCTTATTTCTTTGGCTGATCGGCTACATAAGACCATTGAAGAAGTAGAGCAGATAAGCGTTACTGAGTTCAATGAGTGGATGGCGTATTTTAAAATACTAAAGGATTCTGATGGCGAATAAGTTAAACATTGTTATAGCGGCACTTGATAAAACTGAAGCGGCATTTGCTAAAATCAGGCATAACTTAGGCGCAGTTGGCAGGTCAGTTGATAAGCTAAAAAAACGCTTTCCTACATTGTCTGCTATTGCAGGCAAATCACTTAGCGGTATATCTAGTTTATTCAAAACAATCGCAAAGTCAGCAGGTATTGCGGCAGTAGCTACCGCAGGTATATTCACGCTTCTCGTAAAGCAAAGTTTAAGCGCAACAGATTCATTAGCTAAAACTGCAAGGAAGATAGGCACATCTACAGAAGCACTGGCGCGCATGCGTTATGCGGCTGAACTGACTGGCGTATCTACCTCAACAATGGATATGGCGTTACAGCGATTCACTAGACGAACTGCTGAAGCGGCTAAGGGTACTGGTGAAGCTAAAGGCGCATTAAGAGAACTAAACATAGATGCAAAAGCTATGCTTAGACTGCCTCTTGATGAGCAGATGAAAGAACTGTCAAAAGCATTTGAGACAGTCAAAACACCTGCTGACAAAGTTAGACTAGCTATGAAGCTGTTTGACTCTGAGGGTGTTGCCTTAGTTAACACGCTTGGTCTCGGCAAAGAAGCCCTAGAAGAAATGATGGGTGAGGCTGATGCGCTAGGTATTGCTCTTTCAGGCAAGGCGGCACAGGGTGTAGAAGATGCTAATGATGCGTTCACCCGCCTAAAAACGCTTCTAAAGGGTTTTAGAGACCAAACAGTAGCGCAACTAGCCCCTGCATTAGAACTCGTTACAACTAAACTGGTTGAGTTTGGGAAGACTGCCGCAGGCGGTGATTTTGAAAAGATTGGCGAAACTATAGCTAACAGAATCATTGAGGGCTTTAAAAAGATAGTTATTGTCTTTCAGGGAATCTTGAATGTCATAGGGCAAACAGCGCACACTATCAAGCAAGTTTACAGCAACATATTCACTAGCGCAGAAACTAAGAAAAACGAGCTTGAATTAGAGAGGTTAAAGAAAGCCGCATTTAAAGCAGGATTATCAATTAGTCAGGCTTTAGACCCTGATAGCAATTATGTTGAAAGGCTATCAGAAGCTAATAAAGAAATAGTTAGAAATATCAATAGAATACAAGGCGAACTTAATAGAATTAAGGCAGTTGAAACCGAGCCATACACGCCATTTGATTTTAGTAACTTGCTTGCACAACTAGAAAATGTACAAAAAGAAATAGGCAAGACTACAAATGCTATCGTAACTGACCCGCCAGATATAACACCTATCAATATTGCAAGAGAGGCTTTTAAAACTTGGTCAGACTCTATTGAGCCAGTAGATACGCAGTTGCAGAATCTAGGCACAAAAACTATGGACACTTTCACTAACGCTCTTTCCAGTGCTATACAGGGAACAGCCAAGCTGAGTGATTCGTTCAAGGCAATGGCAAGAAGCGTAGTAGATAGCCTGACTAAAATGCTAGTTCAATACTATATTACAAAACCTTTATTTGATTTGATTACTGGCTTTGGTGGCGGTGCCGCACCAACAAGTGCCGCCAGTACAAACACTGGCAGTGCTTTGACAAATATAACTCAAAAGCCGTTTGGTAGCACAGTCGATATGTCTGCGTTCAAAATGAATTTAAATGGCGGCGGCTTCACTGGCTCAGGCGCAAGGGCAGGTGGATTAGATGGTAAAGGTGGGTTTCCTGCTATACTGCATCCTAACGAGACTGTCATTGACCACACTAAAGGTCAGGGAATGGGTAGCGTAGTTGTTAATCAAACAATCAATGTAACCACTGGCGTACAACAAACAGTGCGCGCAGAGATACAAAACCTGATGCCACAGATTGCACAGAGCGCAAAACAAGCTGTTTCAGAGTCAGCTATGCGTGGTGGCACTTTTGCCAGATCAATAGGGAACTAATAATGTCAGTAACTTTTCCAGTATTTATGCCTATTGGCGGCGATGGTAGAACGCTAATAGAATCTTACAACTTATCACTAGTTAATAAGGTTGGCGTATCTGAATCACCTTTCAGCTTTGCACAGCAAATCCAAGACTATGGCGCAGACAGATGGGAAGGCACAATAACGACCAGACCTTTGTATGGTGAAGATGCAAGAAATATGCGAGGCTTTTTAAACTCTATACAAGGCAGAAGAGGGACTTTCCAGTTTGCTATACCGCAAAGCCTTTCTAATCACTATGAGTTGAACTCTACATTCAGCACTCAAGATCATATACATATAAGACCTAAAACTGGGATTACACCTGACCACAGTTTAACTAGAGGCACCTACTTTAGCTTGGGTAGCGCAGGCAGTAGAAGATTATTTATGATGAGTGAAGACTATAGCGGAAACATTACTGATGAGCATAATATATCGCCCAGAGCAAATTATATAAGCTACAGCACTGGTGAAGATTTAATCACCACCAACCCTATTGGAACTTTCAGACTAATGGACAACAAGACTGGCTTCAGTGTTGATATTACAGAGGGTCATAAAATATCTTTTTCATTTCATAGCGTGTAATTATGGGTAGAGACGTAAACGGTACAGTCTGGCAAGATTTAGATAACGAGGTTGTAAGACCTGCGGTGTTCATTGATGCTATGTTCACTAGCCCTGTATATATGAATAGTACCGGTGCAAACATAACGCACAACGGCAATAACTATATTGGGGCGGGTGGCATCTTAGGCTTTGGCGGTGTTGAAGAAACAAGTGATTTAGGTGCAACAGGTATTACATTAACATTAGCCCTTTCATCAGATGCGGGCGCAACTAACTTGCTAACTAAAGCCGTAACAGAAGATTATCAAAATAAAAGCATTAAGGTTTATCTGGGGTTGCTAGATGCAGACGGTAACATTGTAGGTAACGCAGGTAGTGAAAAGCTAATAACTTTGTTTGATGGCAGAATGGACATAATGACTGTCGAAGATAGCGGTGATGGCGCATATATTAAGCTGAATGCGGAAAGTAACCTAGTAAGGCTTGGCAGAACACATAGCAGACGATATACACATCAAGACCAGAAAAACTACTATAGCAGTGACAGAGGCTTAGATTTAGTTAACGAGATTCAAGAGCAAGTGTCTATATGGGGTAGAAACGCATAAGGGGAAGTTCATGGAGTTTGCATTAGAGAGGCTAGTATTTGTTAAGAAAGAAATGCAAAGCCTGTTAGAATTACACTGGGAACTAATAGCGTTAAACAAAGACAAAATCAAACTTAATCCAAACTGGGCTGAATACGTTAATCTTGATGAATCAGGTATTCTGAAGCTATTTACTGCGAGGCAAGATGGCAAGCTAGTCGGCTACTTTGCTGTAACAGTAAGCACATCTATGCACTATCAAGACCACAAGTTCGCTATTAATGATGTTATCTTCATACACCCTGACCACAGGAATGGTAGTGCAGGCTATAAACTGATAAAGTACGCAGAAGAACAATTAACTCAAATGGGCGTATCTTTGATGATAATAAATACGAAGATACATCAGCCGTTTGACAAACTATTAGAACGTATGGGCTTTAAACAGATAGAGCGCATCTACAGTAAATATATAGGCGAATAATGGCAGTATCACTAGTAGCGGGTTTAGTATCAGCAACAGGCGCGGCAATAGCGGCAGGTGGCATGACTCTTGGTGCTTTTGTTGCTACTACTGCGGCATTCACTGCCTTAGGTGCAGTATCAAGAGCCTTGATGCCTAAAGGTGAGATTCCTACTTTAAATGCAGGTCAGGGCGGGACAACGGTATCAGCCAAGAACTCAATAGCTACTAGACGTTTAATTTACGGTAGAACTAGAGTTGGTGGAACTATTGTTTTTTCTGGCACTGAGGGGCAAGGCAATCAGTATTTATATCACGCCTATGCTATAGCTGACACAGCGCATACTTATTCTTATAACAATAATCCTGTTGCCGCGCTAGAGGGATTGCATCAGGTTTATTTTAACGATGAATTGGTAGCTACCTATAACAATTCTACCAATACGTTCACTTATGAGTCAGGTTGGGCAGGCACTCCAACAACAGAGTCACCTTACGTTTACATGAAGTTCTACGATGGCTCACAAACGTCACATGACCCAAGTTTATATTCTGATTTTAATCCTGCTTGGACTACATCTCATAAGTTACAAGGGATTGCTTATGTCATGGTGCGCCTGAGATACGATCAAGAAAAGTTTGCAAACGGCATGCCTAACGTATCTTTTGTTGTAGACGGCAGAAAAGTTTACGACCCAAGAAAAGACAGCACATCAGATATATATGATTCTAGCTTAGGTGTTTCATCACATAGGGAAAATCAGCCACAGACTTGGACATTCTCTAATATCCCTGCTTTATGCTTATTAGATTACATGAGAGACCCTGTTTATGGCTTAGATGAGCCAATGGATAGCTTTGATTTAGATGCTTTAGAGACGGCTATTAACATTTGTGATGATGATGTTACATTGCTGAGTACGACACACAAGCGGTATACCTGCGATGGTGTAATTGATTCAGGCAACAAGCTATCTACAAACATTGAAAACATTTTAACAAGCATGGTGGGTAAACTTTACTATTCGTCAGGTAAGTTTTTTATGTCTGCTGTAGGCGATTCTAAGTCCAGTGAATCGACAACTATAACAGAAGATATGATGGTTGGCGGGATAACACTTGCAACTAAAACATCAAGACGTAACCAGTACAATACGGTCAAGGGGCAATTTAATAATGAAGATGCTAACTATATTGCTACTGACTACCCAATAAGAGATGTAGCAACTTACATAGGAGAAGATGGCGAGCCTTTAACTCTTGACGTTGACCTGCCGATGACTACCAATCATTTTAGGGCGCAGAGAATAGCTTATATTACTCTAGCTAAATCAAGACAGCAGGCAACCATAAACTTAAAGCTAAACCTTACAGGCATGAGATTCAAGGTGGGTGATAACGTCAAAATCACTTATAGCAAGTTTGGTTATGTAGAAAAGGTTTTTGAGATACAGCACTTGCAGATTATTCCTGACCCTGAACTTGGCGTATATGTCGATATAACTGCTGTCGAAGATGACCCTAATGAAACTATTTATGATACATCTTCTGCGATTGACGTACCTGCTACACAGGGTGTTAATAGCTATGATGGTAAAGTTGTACCTACGCCCACAAGTATTGATGCCTATTTTAGCGTACGCGCAGATGCATTAGGCAATACAACTCCAAAATTAGAAATAACTATTGACGACAATCCAAGTCCATATATTACGCATTATCAATTATACGTGTATAAAATACCCTACAGTGGCGCATCTGGGCATGAAAGATATTTAGGAGATGCACAGGAATTCACACTTACAAGAGACTTCGGTTTTAGGTTGTCACACGTAATAGATTTAGTCGATAGAAGAACAGGCGTTTTCAGAATTACCTGTCAGGCTGTAAATATAAGCGGAGTTTATTCAGATATAACAACTGATGAATTCGAAATTACAGAAGAAAACAGGGCTGTTATTGTAAGACCACAAAGTCAAAGTTCTATTATAATTAAACAAACTGACCCCCTAACAGAACCTACGGAACAACAAATTGAAGATGCTACAGTAGAGCATGATTTAGCGGCAGGCGATGAACTTATTTATCAGCAAGTAGATGCGGATGATAATGTTGTTGATTCTATTGTTTATAGTTGGCACAGTGATTTGATACACACTTTGGCCGCAGTTTACTCAGCTAAAACGCCTAAATTAAACCCAAATATAGATACATTATTTGTAGATGTTTTTATTAGACAAAATTACGATTTTGGATACCCTGATGACCTTACAATATCACTCATAACTGTTAATGCCGCACCGATTACGCAAAATCAGCCTTATAATTTTGGTACTGTTGGGACATTTACGGTTTATCAACATGATGATATCAAGCCTCTTGATGGAACAGGTACGGTTGTCGATGGCGTAAATGTTTATAATAACGATGCATTCGATTTTGTAGATGTAATGCCAGATAATTTTGTCATTGCTCTCTGTAGGTTTGAAGTTGACCTAACTGGTTTGCAAGATTTCATGTTCGCTGAAACTTACAAGATTAGAGTAACAAACGGCGCTACAACTATAGAAACTGATGAATTTCATTTAACTTTTGTTAAATATGCAACTTAGTTTCATGTATTTTTTATTTAGGTTTAATAATGGCACTTATACCAAAAACTAAACACATAACTGGCGCACTAATAGTTGATGGCTCTATTGAGGCAGATCAAGTTAAGACTGATTCACTTACGGCTAACAAGTTTAGAGGTGCTACTGAAGAACAGTATTTTAATAAATATAGCGGGCAGAGTATCGGCTTCAATACTTATGTTACGTTACATGAATTTGATTTCCCAACACCTGAACTAGAACTGGTTAAGTCACAAAGCATTGAAACTACTATTGATGCGACTATTTTCACAGGTACTACATCAGAGGTAGGCAGTACAGTATATTTATATATAGAAGTTAAGGTTCCTGATACTCCAACTTTTAGAGGCATTGGAATTGCTAATGATGATGGCATAGCATCAGGGTATCAAACAGTTTGGCTTGAGGGTAATTATTTAAATCGTTTTGGAGCAGGACAAGTCGGTAACATAGGAACATACAGAGCCTATAGAAACTTGCACTATAAAGAAAAAGAAGAACAACAAGAAATGTTAACAAACGGTTTATTCAATGGCACTGGCGGGTGGGTTGCTGTAGGCGGCACGCTGACAAGTTTATATGGCTCTCTGGCAAAGATAGAACAAGACAGCAATGCAGATAGGGCTTATTTTTATCAGGGTACTACAGTTACAGCAGGAAAAACATACAGATTCACCGGAGTTAGCAATGCCTTAAGCACAGCAACAGGCAAATTTCATATATCAAGTAGTACCGATATTGCTGATGCTTTTCACTCTTCACCTGAACAGATTGGCGCATCAACAGTAACTTATGAGGCAGAAGTCACTATTCCTGACGGTGTTACAAGTGCTGTCATTATTGGGGAAGTTACTAGCACTACATCTGGTGATTATCATGTTTTTGATACTTTTACCTAAAAAGAAATCATAAATAAAACTTATGTTGATATCTCAACAACTGGTGGTCAAGTTGTTCCTACAGGGGGTACAGCGCAAATCTATCACCACCCTTTTGGCTCTGCATCAGCAGGCACATGGGCTGTAATTAAAGAAAGAAGAATGAGCATAAGAACTAACCCTTATACGCACTATTTCAGTTTAAATACGGAAGCCTTTTTGGGCATTGAGAATGAAGCGCACGAATGCAGAATTAGAGCAAGACACTTTTTCTCAGGCGATACAATAAACATCACCGATGGTCGCGTTCTAATGAAGAGCAGAATGACAGGGGAGCAAAACGAATGATTGTGGTAGGATATGAAAGAAGATTAACAGAACAGCCGTATTTTGAATATATAGAAGACAGTCGGCACGACAATAAAGAAGATGCAGAGTCGGCAATGTTGGCGTTAAGGCGCGCACAAGCGAATAATGATGATATACTTCAATTTTTTTATGGGGTGCTAACAAGCGACACTGAATATGAAGTTAGTTTAGTATTAGATGTAGATACACCATTACCACCAGAGCAATCAGAGGTTCCAGAATGACAGCAGGTAAATATGACATAACGATTGAGCAAGGCTCAGACTTTAGCTTAACCTTGAATGTTAAGCAGGGTGGCGTGGCACGTAACTTAAACGGTTATACTGCGCGTGGCTCTATGCGTAAGACTTACGATGCAACTACAGCGCACAACTTTACATTTGGCGCATTAGATAGCACAGGTGCTATTGTGATGGAAATGTCTCATGCAGACACAGCACAGCTAGATGCTGAGTCGTATGTTTATGACGTTGAGATATACACTGGCACAGGTGGAGCAAGCGATAGCGTTACAAGACTAATACAAGGCAAAGCCACAGTGCTTAGAGAAGTAACTCGTGCCTAATGATATTTTTGTCAACGACAATGAAACTACCATTGATACATCAGAAACAGTATCAAGCATAACCCTGTCAGAAGAAAAAAACACAATAGAAACAACTGCTGATAAAACAGAGATAAATGTCATTCAGCAAGTCAGCGATATAAGTATCACGCAAGCAGAAACAACTGAAATAAAATTAGAAGAATATGTGACAACTGTTATAGCAGGTACCCCCGAAATAACAGGCAGTTTCACAGGTGACATTAGCGTTCCTTATTTAAATGTTTTCAAATCGGAAAAAGTATTTGGCGGTATAACTAATTCAGTGTCGTTAGGTTTAACTGATACTGGCTCTGCCGCTACCGGCAAACTGGATGTATCTGGGACTAATGCTAAATTAATTTTAGATTCTACCACTATTGATATTGATGCAAGTGGCATACTTTATTTAAGTGGTGAAGAAATTAGGCAGACCGCAGGTAGTGCATTATTTCATATAGGCAGTGAAAAATCCCAACATGGCACAGACTTAGGCATGAGTTTAAAAAGTGATGGCTCACCGTTTACTGGGCTATTTGTTTTAGAAAATTCATCAAGCCCAAACACAGCAGAATCACGATGCCCTTTTATAGTTTTAGAGGGTAGAACTAGCAATCTAAATACTGTCGATAAAAAAGAGTTTCTGCATATAGGGATTGATAATACTGGTGGCAGTAATTACAGCAGTCGCAATCCAATAATAGTAAACCCTAGCGGCTTTGGAATAAGACTTGCTTATTCTAGTAATTCTGTTTTTAGCGGATTGCACCCAGTTGACGGCGATGGCGATCTTGATGATGCAAGCCACAGCTTAGGTATGGCATACGCTAGATGGTATGCAGTATATGCGGCTACTAGTCAGATAATTACTTCTGACCGTACACATAAGCAAGACATAGAAGAACTTAGCGAAGCAGAAGAAAGAGTTGCTGTTGCCTGTAAAGGACTATTAAGAAAGTTCAAACTTATACAAAGCGTAGAAGAAAAAGGCGACAATGCAAGAATCCATTTTGGCATCATAGCCCAAGACCTACAGCAAGCATTTATTGATGAGGGATTAGACCCTGCTAAATATGCAATGTTTTGCTCTGATACTTGGTATGAACATGATGGCGAAATCTATACAGACAGAAGTGAAGCCCCAAGCGAAGCAACAGAAGTTACACAGCTAGGCGTTAGATATGAGCAATTATTAGCTTTTATCATCTCAGCAATATAAAATACTAGAAATAATATCTTTCCAATACAGTGGAGATTAGAAATGCCCGCAGGTAAGTTAGACATAACAATAGATCAAGGCTCTGATTTTGAATTAGCAATTCAGATTTACGAAGATGATGCTGTTAAAAATCTCAGTGGTTACGATGCTAGAGCGCAACTAAGAAAAAAAGCTGACTCACCTTACAAGGTCGATTTTGTGACTACTGGTAGTTCTTTTGATGCTACAGGCACAGTAAAGATTACTCTAGCAAATTCAGTCACTAAAGGCATTGATGCGGGTGATTATGTTTATGATCTTGAGATATTTGAAAGCGGTGACTCTACAGTAACAAGAATACTACAGGGCAAGGCAACAGTGACAGGTGAGGTAACTAGATAATGGCTATAACTAAATTAGTAATCTCAGGAGCAGATAGCAAAACTATCAGCCTTGCACATAAAGCGGAATCTACAAGTGTAGTCCCTGATGACAACATTACAGCAACTAACGTGCAATCAGCATTAGAGCAACTAGACGACATTAAAGCACCAAAGGCAAGCCCAACTTTCACTGGCACTGTTACTGCGAGCAGTTTAGCTGCGACTGCGTTAGACGTTACTGGAACAATTGTTGGTGATGGTTTAACCGTATCAAGTGCGACAGCAAACGTAGCAGATTTACGAAGAGCAAACAATACAGGAGCTGGACAAGTTCTTTTAGGTAATAGTGACGGTTATGCAAGATTAAGCGGTACTAATGGTTCTTTTGATATTTTTAATTCAGGTAATACAGCTCAAAGATTTGGTATAGCTAACAACGGAGACATCAGCTTCTACGAGGACACAGGCGCAACTGCTAAGTTATTTTGGGATGCTTCTGAGGAGTCTTTAGGTATTGGTACTACTAGTCCTGATTCAATTCTAACTATAGATAAAGATGTTTCAACTGCTTTTGATTCGTCATCAGATAGCGCACAACGTAGCAACACTAATACATTACTTCTTAAAAATGAAGATGGGACAGCAAACAGTTTTGCACAAATAGCTTTTGACCTCGGAGCGTCTAACCAACCAATAGCACGTATTGCAGGTATTAACACTGGAACTTCATCGTCTGCCTTAGCTTTTGTTGTTGAAGGTAGTAATGTCAAAAGAGAAGCTATGCGTATCGACTCATCAGGCAACGTAGGCATAGGTACTACTAGTCCTTCAGCTAAAGCTACTATAGAAGATGGCGATTTTGCACGTTTAGACTTAAATCTTTCTAACGCTACAGGCACTACCATTGCTGATGTACGCGGTCTTGTAGAGGGTACAGAAAAATGGCGCATAGGTAAGACGGCTAGTGCTAGTGATGATTTTACTATCAATGTAGGTAGCACTGAGCGCATGCGTATAGACGACGCAGGCAATGTGGGTATAGGTACTAGTAGTCCAGATAGTATTCTTCATGCCCAAAAAACTAACGCGGGTGCTGATACAGCTATTATGCTTGAAAACAGTGGTCAATCTGGAACAAGCACTGCTTCTTTAGTTTTCACAGGTAACGGTGGGGCAGGTCAGGAAAAAGCCAGAATTAAATCGGCAGTCTATGGCGATGGCTATATGGCTTTCCATACTAATGATGATACTGAAAAAATGCGTATAGACTCATCAGGCAACGTATTGGTAGGTAAGACTTCTACAGCCTTCGGTACAGCAGGTTCAGTTAGCTACGCAACAGGGCTTCTAACGGCTACAGTCGATGGTAATGCTTGCGTACAGTTAAATCGTTTAACATCTGATGGTGTGATACAAACTTTTGGCAAAAACGGCACAACTGTAGGGTCTATTGGTACTTTTGCAAGCGACTTAACAATAGGTACGACAGATGTTGGTGTTCGATTTGACGATAATGCAAGTGCATATATTCCGTGGAATACAACTAGTAATTCCGCAACAGATGCAACAATCGACTTAGGTGCATCTACTGTTAGATACAAAGACCTTTACCGTTCAGGCTCTACTTACTCAACATCTGACAGAAACAAGAAGCAGGACATTAGAGACTTAACTGATGCAGAAGCTAGAGTAGCTGTTGTAGCTAAAGGCTCTCTAAAAGCATTCAGATATATTGATACTGTAGAAGCAGAAGGCGATGATGCAAACATACACTTTGGTATTATTGCACAAGACCTAAAGGCGGCGTTTGAAGCAGAAGGTCTTAACGCAGACAGCTATCAAGTATTAAAAACTTCAACATATATAGATGATGATGGTGTAGAACAAACAACGTACAGCGTTTGTTATGAAAACTTACTAGCATTCATCATTTCAGCAATTTAGTCAGGAGACTGGAGAATAACTAATGAGTAATGGTTTTTTTGGAAATCTTTTAGGAGCCGCGGCAGGTTACTACAACCAAGACGAAGCGGCTAAAGCGGCACTTGGTTTAGGTGAGCAATCAGCACAAGAACTCTCCAGACTCGGTTCCGAGGTAGCGGGTATGGCTGAGTTTAAACCTTTTACTGTTACTACAGGATTAGGTACAGCTACTACAACACCTGAGGGTGGTTTTGCTTTAGGTTTATCACCACAACAACAAGCAATGCAGGAAGCAGGTTTAACAGGCGCACAACAGTTTATGACTGGTATTGGTCAAGACCCTATGTCTCAGTTGTTAGGCGGTCAGGCTTACCAAGCATATCAAGGTTTAAAACCAAGTGCTTTAACTGGTATGGGTGTATCAGGTTATCAAGCTGTAGGTCAAGACCCAATGCAACAAGAGATACTTGCTCAGGCTAGAGAAAGATTTGCAGGTATTGGTCAAGACCCAAGACAACAAGCACTACTAGCGCAAGCTGAGGAAGCATTAGGTAGAGCCGCTGTAGACCCTAGTCAAGCACAGGCTGACATCTACGGGCAAATGAGAGCCGCACAGCGTCCTGAGGAAGAACGTCAGCGTTTAGCCTTAGAAGAGCGTATGTTGGCTCAGGGACGCTTAGGATTAAGTTCAGCGGCTTATGGTGGTGCTTCTCCAGAGTTATTAGCGCAGGAGACTGCTAGACAGGAAGCTATGGCTAGAGCAAATTTAGCGGCTAGACAACAAGCTATGCAGGAACAACAGCAAGCCTATGGTCAAGGACTTGGTTTGTTAGGACAAGCCGCAGGTCTACGAGCGCAAGACTTAGCTGAGGCTACAGGATTGCTTGGTGCAGGTTATACTCCAGAGCAACGTGAGTTGGCTAGAGCAGGTGCTTTGTTCGGTGCAGGTATGACTCAAGAGCAAGCGGACTTAGCAAGAGCAAGTGCATTACAGCAAGCAAGCTATATGCCTCGCGCTCAAGACCTAGCTATGGCTCAAGGTATGTTAAGTCTAGGTTATGCTCCACAAGCACAAGCCTTAGAAGCGTTACGTCTAGGTACAGGTGTAGCAGGACTAGCTGACATTGGTAGACGTACAGGTGCTGAGTTTATGGGTAGAGCAGGTCAAGCAGGTATTGAAGCCTTAATGCAAGGTGCTGAGTTAGCCGCAGGACTTGAGTCAGCTAAACGTCAGACACTTACTGAAGCATTGTTGGGTAGAGAACCTACGATACAAGAGCAGTTACTAGCTAAATACTTAGACGTACCTGTACCTGAAGGTAGTAGTGGTTTGGTGGGTTCTTTATTTGGTAGCGGTGGTTTATTTGGCGGTTTATTTGGTGGACCTAGTTATGGAGACACCAATTACTCATACGCTCCCGAAGAATATGACCCTAGTTTTGTTGGTCCAACAGTAGTAAGCCCAAACTTGTAGGAGTAAATACTAATGGCTAAGAGAGATATTGCAGGATTATTAACAGGCATTCCTAGCGGTGGTATTGACCCTAGAGTTGGTATGACTGGTAGACAGATGCTAGTACAAAGTGCTTTGGCAGGACAACAGCGTATGGCGGGTGGCTTACGTGGTATGTTTGGTGGTCAAGCACCTATACAACAACAACTTGCGTTAGCCGCGGCAAAAAAAGAAAGAGAACAACAAGAAGCTCTTGCTAACTTAGACTTAAGCAATCCTGAAGACTTAATGACCCTAGCTAAAATACAACAAGCCTCTGGCGATTTAAAAGGTGCGGTGTCTACTTTAAATACTGCTAAACAAATATCACAACAAGAAGGTCTTAAAAAAGGTTTGTTAGACATAGCTAGAGCACAAGGTGATGACGAAATGATTACCTTTATTGAATCTGGTGGAGATTTGAAAACAGCTAGCACTAAACTTCTTAGAGAAAAAACTGCTAAAACTTATTCATTAACCAAACCAGAAAAAGATGAATATAATTTGGCTTTTGATGCTCTAACGGATAAACAGCTAGAAGATGCGGGTATTTCAAAAAAATTCTTTGGTCTATTTCAAGGTAACAAAGATAGGAAAGATGCATTATTCTTCGAGGCTGAAAGAATCCACACAAACAATCCTAAGTTAAGTAGACCAGAGGCTCTGTTACAAGCAATAGATAATTTAAAAACAGGAAACACTACAGCCCCTACTAACGGGGCAACGCCTAGAAGACAAGTACAGCAAGATAAGTTTTCCAACGTAACCGCAGGCTAAGAGATTACTATGAGCAATACTGATAAGCAAGAAGGTTTAACACTTACGCTATCAGAAATACAAAGCTCTGAAAACCTAAGAAAGTTAGGGGCTTTGTCTGGAGATAGAATAGTAGACAATAAACTTGTTCGTGTTTTCTCTAAACCAGAGGATAGTGTCCTGTCTGGTCAAACACTTACATCTGAAGACATTTTAAACTCGCCGACTTTACAAGGTCTTAATGCTAAAGAAGGTGATAGAATAGTTGACAACAAACTAGTTACCTCTGAGTACGACAACGCTTGGGCGCAATTTAGATATGGTGTTGCCGAAGAACAAGGTTTCCTCGCTGACGTTGGGGTATGGTTAGAGTCACGTTTTCCTATTGGTGAGATAAACGTAGACTTTAGTAAAAACGATTTCTCAGCCATAAGCTATCAGTCTCCTGATGAATTATATGGTGAAGGTTTTAGTGAAGCATCACCAGAGCAACGTAGAGAAATGATTGTTGCACGTAAGGAAAGACAACTACAGCACGACTATGGTCAGTTCTTTGACCCAAATGAAAACTCAGGAGCTAGGCTTGCAGGTAATATTACAGCTATGCTTGCTGACCCTACTACATTAATACCTTTAGGTGCTAAAGCTAAAGTAGCTATGCTTACAGGTGGTACGTTAGGAGGCACAGCAACAGCGGCTAAACAATATGCAACCACAGGCGAGTTAGACCCCGAAGGAATAGCTATAGGTACAGCGTTAGGTGCTGTAATTCCTCCTGTGGTAAACAAAGGTGCTAGTGTTATTAAAGATAAGTCAGCTAAGAAATTAGTAGATAAGGCACAAGCAACTGTTGATGAACACATGGCTCTTGGTGGGGACGTTAAGAGTATCAGTAAAGTTCTACAGGATAACAACATAAACCCTGCGGCTGTAGAACAGGCAAGCAAAAGAATCAATAAGAAAGTAAATGTACCTCTGTCACAAACTCAAGCAGAACGTAAGGTTGCTGAGTCTATAGCTAGAGACAGTGCTGTATCTCGTCTATATAGTAAAGGTTTAGATAAGTATCTTGGTAGTCTGTCTACACGTTTAGGTAACATATCTGAAGGTGTTAAATACCGTTTACGTAGGTTCGAGTTTGACACTCACGTTAAGACAGCTAACCAGTCTAAAAAAGCAGAACCCTTCTTGGTTGAACTTAAGAATGCGCCTAGTAATGTTAAGACACAAATCACTAAGCATCTATACAACGGTAACTTTAATGCCGCTGAAGGTTTGATGCGTACTGTGTCAAATAAAATGGCTGTTGAGTTTAAAGACACTATACGACCATTGCTCGATGAGATAGGTACTGAACTTAAAGATGCAGGACATAGCTTTGAAAAGATTGATAACTATTTCCCTCGTTTAGTTAAAGACTATGATGGTCTTAGAGAAACTTTAGGATTAAAAGAACAAGGTATTATAACTAAACAACTACAAGAGTACGCCAAGAGAAAGAAAACTAAAGTTGCTAACTTAAGCAACGAAGAGCGTTCACAGATTATTGACCTAGCTTTACGGGGCTATCGTCAAACAGTAGATGGTGGTAAGCCTAAGTTTGCTAAACAGCGTGTTCTTGATGAAGTAGACGAGAACAAACTTGTTCACTATGGAAGCCCTGAAGAATCTTTAGCTATGTACATACGTAATGCTGTACATGATATAGAGAAAAGAAAGTTCTTTGGTAGAGCCAGTAAAAACGATGAGGCAGGTAAGTTCGACACGGAAGGTTCTATAGGTAATCTTGTAGACGATGCTATACGTAGTGGAGACGCATCTCCTCAAAGAGAGCAAGAGTTATTTGAGTTGCTACAGGCTAGGTTTGTAGGTGGAGAACAAACACCATCAACAATCGGGCAGACGATTAGAGACTTAGGGTACATGGGAACTATTGCTAACCCTATATCAGCTATCACACAGTTAGGTGACGTAGGTGTATCAGCGGGTCTAAAAGGATTTAGAAACACTATAGGTTCTATGTTTGGTACTAAAGAATTAAAAATTATAGACTTAGGTATTGAAGACTTAATCGCTACGGAATTAGCTATGGGTGGTCCTAGAAAAACTGCTCAAGCTCTAAATAAACTAATGGGTGTGGCAGGTTTTAAACGTCTTGATAGGTTAGGTAAAGAAACGCTTATAAACGCTTCCTTAAAGAAAGCACGTAACATGGCTAAGACAACCAAAGGAGAACAGGCTTTACGTAAAGAGGTTCAATCTATCTTTGGTAAAGAAACTGACTCCTTTATAGCCGACCTAAAGGCAGGGCAAATATCTGATAACGTAAAACTATGGGCTTTTAATCAACTATCTGACGTACAGCCTATTGCTTTAAGTGAAATGCCAGAAGGGTATTTGAGAGCAAAAGACGGTAGACTATTGTATATGCTTAAATCGTTTACCTTGAAGCAGTTAGATATTGTACGTAGGAATATAGTACAGGAATGGAAGAAAGGAAATAAGATGCAAGCGGCTAAACAAGCGGCATTGCTTGCAGGTTATGTAACTGTAGCTAACGTATCTACTCAGTCAGTGAAAGACTTGTTAATGGGTAGAGAGGTTAGGGTTGAAGACATACCAGACAAATCTCTGTGGGCTTTGTTAGGTGTTTACGGTTTGAACCAATATACGTATGACAGATACCTTTCTCAGGGTGACATAAAGGGTGCAGTTATAGGTTATGTAGCCCCCGCTACTCCTGTTATTGATGCGGCATTTACACTGGCTACTGAACTACCTAAAGACGACCCACGATTAGAGGGTACGTTAAGGGGAATACCTTTTGTAGGACCTTTGGTATATAGTTGGTTTGGTGGGGGTGCTGAAAAATACAACGAAAGACTTGATTAAAACAAAAGGGGGCATTGCGCCCCCTTAGTTTTACTTTAGACTATCTCACACGCGCCTCCAGTACACGCTAGTTCTTGCGAACCTGTAGTTGTGTCTTCCTTCTCAAAGTGTTCTAGGTCATCCCAATTTACATCCACTGGCATAGCCGCTAGTAACTCCTCATACTTCTCAGCGGTTATGTCCTCATAAGGGGCTTGCTGATAAACATGGTCACTAACTGGCAACAAGCTGATACCACTGACAGTGTCGAAGTTTTCCCATATCCATTGGGATACTTGGAGGAACTCGTCATCTGTATAATAAACAGTGATACTTGGCTTATGTTCACACCAATAGTCTTGGTACTTCTTCCAAAGTTTTAACTGTTCCATAGCACCCACTTGCTTTACTGTAGTACTGCCTTCGGGTGACTTGATTGGAAAGCTAAACACCAAAGAAGACTTACTCATTACGTCATCCTCTACGGGGAAACCTGCGGCTGTCATGTACTGAGCAAGCGGGTCTTTCTTATCTGAACGAACTCTACGAATGTAATGCTTAGAAAAGCGGGGATGTATGCCACTAGCAGAGTCAACAAGCTGAGACACAGTACCGCTTGGCTTAACACAAGTAATAGCCGTAGACTGATTAATTCCAAGTTTGTCAGCCCATTCTTTATTAGTTTTA
>BCSF01000096.1_pt1 | contig 38539 bp, 81 predicted proteins | sample 1016431 | NCBI WGS metagenome assembly BCSF01 (sample SAMD00045685;SAMD00045686;SAMD00045687;SAMD00045688;SAMD00045689;SAMD00045690;SAMD00045691;SAMD00045692;SAMD00045684;SAMD00045690;SAMD00045691;SAMD00045692;SAMD00045684;SAMD00045685;SAMD00045686;SAMD00045687;SAMD00045688;SAMD00045689, study... | reverse complement strand
CATCATATTCATACAACTGCGACTATTGTCAGTCTGGTGGTGGTAGTGGACAACACGCCTGTGGAGGATATTCTCAGGCGTGCTCTTGCCAAAACCCAAGTGCATATTCTTGTAGTTGCAACAACCCAAACAATGGTGTATGTTGTAACGGATCTATTAACGGCATATATGCTTGCTGTAACTGCACTTGCTGCTATCGTAGAACTTGTACTGGCACAAATACTAACTATACCTCTGGCGGTGCTGGTGGTAATGGTGGAAGGGGTCAGGGTTATGATGGAGGTGCTGCTGCTGGTTCTGCTGGTTCTGCTGGCGGTACAAACGCTGGTGCTGGTGGAGACGGCGGCGATGGTGGTGCTTACGGAGCAAGTGGACAAACAGGAGATACTGGTGCAAACGGTAACAATGGGTCTGGTAGTGCAGGAACTGCTGGAGGTTTAGCAGGATTTTATATTGTGAATAATGGAAATGTTACCTGGCTTGCAAATGGCACAAGAAATGGTAGAATAGGATAAATACTTGCACCTTTATCAATAGCAAATGAATTATACGATTCAGGAAGTTCTCCCTGGACAAATCAGGGTTGAGTTTGAGGATGGGTCTTGGGCAATGGTTCCCATTCACCCACAGGCAACGGCAGAAGAAGTTGACAATGCAGTATCTAAGTATGACAAAGATTTTCTGCCAGATCCAGATACTCTAAAAAATCCAAATATTGCTGCTGGTGAGTCTAGAACTTCAGCAGAGATTTCTGCAGTAAATGCTTATGAGCAGGCAAAAGTTGGTGCTGGGTCCACCGAAACTGTCTTGATTGACGGTAGTAGTGAGATTAGAATCGCTAACAATCCTGGAGCACCTACAGATCCCGCTGTAACTCAAACCTTTACTCCAACTATTGTACCTAACAAGGTAGAATATGGTTTGGCACACGCTGTTGATGTTTTGGCAGCAGCACAGTATTATGCAGAGAGGGGAGATACTAGACTTAAAGACGCTTTATATCTAAAAGTAGAGAAGTTTATCAACGATCCAAGATTCTCTTTTGATGAACTGATTAATAACCTGCTCTTTGATGCAGATGATATTGTTGAACAAGCGGAGGCAGAACTCAATGGATAAGGAACAAATCAATCTTGATGATAATCGCCCAGCAATTGACCGAATGAAAATGTGTTTGCAGTGCGAACACTTCTTCAAACCAACTAGACAGTGCAAGAAGTGTGGTTGCTTTATGCCTGTCAAGGTCAGACTCAAGGGATCTTCGTGCCCAGTTGGTAAGTGGTAACCCCTTGACACCAGACCCAATCCACCCTATAATACTCAGGTAATCAACGGAAAACCCAATGGGCACCGCACAAGAAAGCGTCCTCGGCATTGTTATTGATGTCTGCACTCGCTCCTTCCTCCTGCTGAGCGATGAGGGCAATGAGAAAGAAGTCCAATGCGATACTGTTGAAGAGTTTATGAATGTATTGGAAGTTGTTACTGCTAACCTTGAACCCCATCAAATCGAGTATGCAGATCTTGCCGTAGAGGAATGATGGAAGTATTTACAATTCAAGAGTGGGAAGAGAACTTTGATTCTCTTCTCGAACGGGTAGAAAACGGAGAGCACATTGGCATTGTCAAAGAAGATGGTACTGCCGCAGTTATGATACCCGCAGATGATGAACTTGTGCGAATATACACAGAACACGACGAAGCTTCGTAGTTCATCTGCGGGAGTATAGCTTAATGGTTAGAGCGCCCTGCTTATAACGGGGTAGTCTGGGTTCAACTCCCAGTACTCCTATTAGTGTAGATGTGATGTAAGGAAACACGCCTCTTCGGAGAGAATTGCAGGTATCAAACCCTGTCATCTACACTACCCGCTCCTTTAGCAATCTGGTGAATGCAGCGAACTCATAATTCGCCTGAGGCGTGTTCGATCCACGCAAGGAGCACCTAAGGGACGGTGGCGGAATGGTAGACGCACCAGACTTAAAATCGGTTGAGCATCGTGCTCGTGAGGGTTCAAGTCCCTCTCGTCCTATAAAATAAATAAGACAAAACTATGAATATGTCTTATAAGATTGACACAGCGTATTGTTGGTATGACAATGCCAGCATCATAGTAAAGATGTATTTCATCAATCAGGTGCCATTCACCTTTGATGAATTGCCCGATGGGCATTTGTATGACCAGGATTTGTGTAAAGAAGCAGATAAAAATCTGTCATACGAACCAGAAGATTTATACAGGAGCTCTTTCTATCTGATAGATGAGGAAGTGCATCCTTGTTTATTTCCAGTGGATTTAGAAAATCCAGAGGACATGCCAGAAGACCCAGAGGATATGATACAGCATGATGAGGAGGATTTGATGGGTTAATAAATAAAACATAGAAATATCTTGGACGCAATATTCCGATGCCTCTCAATAAGCTGGAAAATTTTATAAAGAATACTGAAGGGCGTATTCTTTATGTTAATCCATATGACCTTGACTCTACAGACGCCATTGAGAATCAAGGAAATTCTCTGACAAAACCTTTCAAAACGATCCAGAGAGCACTTTTAGAGTCTGCTAGATTCTCATATTTGAGAGGAAGTGATAACGATTTAATTGAAAAAACAACCATTCTCCTGTTTCCTGGAGAACACTTAGTTGATAATAGACCTGGTTATGCTATCAAGAACGATAGTGGAACAGCAAAGGCAGTTTCACCTGCTGGTGCAGAGACCGTTGCCAGCACTGAACTCTCATTAACCTCCACTTCTGTATTTGATCTCACTCAGTCAAACAATATTCTCTATAAGTTCAACAGTATTAATGGTGGTGTTGTAGTACCTAGAGGTACTTCTATCGTTGGTCTTGACCTCAGAAAGACTAAAGTTAGACCAAAGTATGTACCAAACCCAACTGATACCACAGTAAATCCATCCTCACTGTTCAGAATCACGGGTACTTGCTACTTCTGGCAGTTCTCAATGTTTGATGGTGATGAGTCTGGATTAGTTTATACTGATCCCGTTGACTTCTCATCAAACAATCAATCAAAACCAACATTCTCTCACCACAAACTGTCTTGTTTTGAGTATGCTGATGGTGTCAATATACCATCAGGTTATGCTATCACTGACTTGGATATGTATTATGCCAAGTTATCTAATGCATTCAATACAGAGTCTGGTAGAAATATTGACCAGAAATGGCCAGCGAATGATCTTGGATTTGCTAAGCAACGCCCAGAGTGGGAGATTGTTGGTGCATTTGCATCTGATCCAGTCACAATTACATCAATCATTTCTGGAGATGGTGCAACTCCAAACTCTGTAATTACAGTTACAACAAGCACTGCTCACGATCTTACTGCTGGAACTCCAATCAAGATTCGTGGTGTTGGGACAGACGATTATAATATCTCCACAAAAGTTCAGAGTGTAACGAGTTCCACACAGTTCACCTATCTCTTACCATTCGTAAGAAACAACCTTCCCGCTTCTCCTAGTGCAGCATCAGCAACAGTAGTTATTGAGACTGATACTGTATCGGGTGCATCTCCATATATCTTCAACTGTTCACTCCGTTCTGTATGGGGTATGAACGGTCTGCACGCAGATGGTGCAAAAGCATCTGGTTTCCGTTCACTTGTTACTGCACAATTCACTGCCGTCTCACTCCAGAAGGACGATAGAGCGTTCGTTAAGTATAACGAGTCTTCTAGATTGTATGAAGGAATCAGCGTTTCTAAGGTAACTGGTTCTGCACTGTCTAAGGGTTCTTCCTCAACGTCTGCATCCACAGTCTATCACTTAGACTCTAACGCAGTTTATAGAAACGGTTGGGAGTGTAGTCACATCAAGGCAACGAACGATGCCTTTATTCAAATCGTTTCAGTCTTTGCTATTGGTTTCACTAGACACTTTGATGCAAGAAGTGGAGCAGACTATAGTGTAACTAACTCTAACTCTAACTTCGGTCAACTGTCTCTTGCAGCGTCTGGATTTAAGAAGGAAGCGTTCTCTAAGGACAATAAAGCATATATCACATCTGTAATCACGCCAAAAGCGATTACGAGTGTTGATGAGAATATTGACTGGGTATCTATTGACGTTGGTCTGACAACCGCTGTAGGTATCTCAAGTCACTTGTATCTGTATGGATACACCAATATCAACGACAAACCACCTGTAATCATTCAAGGTTATAGAGTTGGTGCAAAGGTAAATGATAAGATCTTTGTCAACGACGATTCAAATACATTCTCAGCCGATCTGCATATGGTTGATAATGAGATCAGCACAACTGGTCTCACAACTGCTACTGGTACTTCTAGTTCTTATAAAGAGTATTCGGTATCCTCAGTATCTTCAAGCATCCTGACTCTTGGATCGCACAATCTCCTGACTGGAGAGAGCATCCTTGTAATTAGTGACAGTGCTGATCTTCCAGAGAACGTTGAAGAGCATAGAAAGTATTATGCTATCAGACACTCTGGTACACAAATCAAACTTGCTTCTTCTCTGACAAACGCTCAGAATGGAACTGCAATCACAATTCACGGTGGTGTAAATCTCAGAGTTATTAGTAGAGTATCTGATAAGGATGCTGGAGATATTGGTTCACCTGTTCAGTATGACGCTTCTAACCAGAACTGGTTTGTTCATACCAACGCTGGAAACAACATCTTCACTAACCTGAATGTAGCAACTCTGGGTGAGAGAACGAATACCTCATACTTCAAGAGAAAGGAAGATTCTAGAAGTATTGACGAGAAACTGTATAAGTTCCGTGTTGTTATTCCAAAAGAGTTTGATAACACCAAAGACCCAGAAGAAGGATTCGTTATTCAAGAATCCAGCACAACTGGTGCAAGAAATGCTACTGACTTCACTATTACCACTATTGATGGTGATGACTATGAATACAAGAGAAATCCAAGATTCATCAGCACCTGCTCAGTATCTTCTAACACAGTAACAGTAATCTCTGAACTCCCACACGATCTGAATGTTGGTGATCAGATTATTGTTAGAAACGTAACCAGCACAGACAACACTGCTGGAACAATTAACGTTGGATACAACGGAACCTTTGCTGTTACGGCAGTAAGTGGAGATAAGACATTCCAGTATTCAACAACTGATGTTGGTGGATTAGTTCATACTCCTGCTGGATTCACGAACGACACCAGTTCTAGAACTGTATCACTCCCAAGATTTGAAAGAAACGATCTTAAGAGCAACTACTATATCTACAGAAGTGACATTATCACACCACACGTTTATAACGTCCAAGATGGTGTTTATCACTTCTATGTTCTGAACTCTGACAATGCTATTGCAACTGAATTTACTACTTCTAAGTTCAGTCAGAACGTAACTGATCTCTACCCACAACTTGATAGAGACAACTATAACGATAACCCAGCAGCAAGTAAGTCTTATGCTAAGAGATCACCAATCGGTGATGTTGTAACTGATGACCTGAAGAAGAGCATCACTAGAGAGACTGCTGATAAGGTTCTCCAAGACTTCTTTATTGGTCTTCCAATCTCTAACGTTGCTACTAACGCTGGTATCAGCACAATCACATTCTCCAGAGAGCATAATCTGAGTGGTATTGTTACTTACAGTGCTCTTGATGGTGGTTCTGGTTATACTAACGGAACATATTATAACGTCAAACTGTTCAACAACGGAACTTCTACTTGGGATGGTGCAACTGCAAAGGTTGTAGTCTCTGGTGGTTCAATCTCTGCTGTTGATATTATTGCTGGTGGTTCTGCATATACTGCTGGTGAAGAGTTAGACTTTGATACAACCAATATTGGTGGCGGTACTGGTGCTGGAGTCACGGTTACTTCTGCTGGTATCTCAACAGTAATTGGTAACACAGTTCAAGTCACTGGTATTGGTACAACTGCTGGTGGTTACTATCGTGTTACTGGTGTTCCTTCAACAACTCAAATTGCAGTTGCAGCAACAACTGGAGATCCTGCAATTATCTCTGGTCAGTATCTGATCAATGTTGGACCTGAGATTGAAGTATCATCCACATCATTCACTTCAGCAACTGGTATCTCTACCTTCACAACAACAAGAGCACACGGTCTCGTTGTTGGTAACAGATTCAGAGTTCTGAATAATTCAAATGAGAATCTTGGCGATTACTTAGTCACGGCAGCAACTGTTACTACATTCAATGCTAAGACAGACGCTTCACTGTCTGCCAAGTTTATCCTGAAGCACGCAATGTCCTCTAACGACAGGACATCTGACGTTGACGGTGAGAACTTAGGAGCAAGAGGATTCTCCTTCTATGATAACGAGACCCTGATTCTTGGATCTAATATCTCCAACGATACTTCAATCCATGTCTCTGTTCCAAACTCTGGTATCTCAACTGTAACCAGATTCCAACTTGGTGATTATATCCAAGTTGACAACGAGATTATGAGAATCACCAGCAGCACACTGTCTGGTTCTGGTAACAATGAAATCACTGTTATCCGTGGTTCTCTTGGAACTGTTAAGGAGAATCATACCAGTGGATCTCTGATTAAGAAGATCAAACCACTTCCCGTTGAGTTCCGTAGACCTTCTTATGTAAGAGCTTCTGGTCACACATTTGAATATCTTGGTTTCGGTCCTGGTAACTATTCAACAGGTCTTCCTCAGGTTCAGGTTAGATCTCTGAGTGAGAAAGAAGAATACCTTTCTCAGGCACAAGAAAGAGATTGCGGTATCGTTGTCTACACTGGTATGAACAACGATGGTGACTTCTTCATTGGTAATAAGAAGATTAACTCTGCAACTGGTAAAGAAACCAACTTTGATATTCCAGTCTCCACAATCACAGGTCAAGATCCTTCTAGACTGAGTGTTGTCTTTGACGAAGTTATTGTCAAGGAAAGAATCCTGGTTGAGGGTGGAAACTCTGGCACGATTCTGTCACAGTTTGACGGTCCAGTTAAGTTCAACGAAGACCTGAGAATCAACGCTGAGACAGTAATTACCGACAACCTGAGATTGACTGGTGGTGAGGATTCAACCTCAGTAACAACTGGTGATCTTACTATCGTTGGTGGTGTTGGTATCGGTAAGAGTGTTACCGTCGGTGGTGATATTGATGTTACTGGTGATGTTGATGTCTCAGGTAACCTGAACTTTACGGGTATCACTACCTTTGCAGGTATTATCACTGCTACTGGCGGTGCAACGGTTGATAATATTCAACTTGGAATCACTGCTAATAACGAGATTGACACCACAACTGGTAACCTGATTCTTGATTCTGCTGGAGGAACTGTTGAAGTTACTGATAACTTGACAGTCTCTGGTGTTGTCAATATTGACGATACAACACAGTCAACCAGCACATCAACTGGATCACTTATCGTTGATGGTGGTGTTGGTATTGCCAAGAATCTGAATGTTGGCGGCAACCTTACAGTAACAGGAACAACTGATCTCAACGGTGATACTGATATTGACGGCGATCTTTGCGTCACAGGAGACATCACTGCCTTCTGTACTTCTGACCAAAGACTGAAGGACAACATTACTCCTATTGATGATCCTCTTGCTAAGGTTCTCTCAATCAGTGGTAACACCTATGATTGGAATGAAAAATCCAACAAAGAAGGGCACGATGTTGGTGTTATCGCTCAGGAAGTTCTTGAAGTCCTCCCAGAAGCGGTCACAACAAGAGATAATGGTTATTTGGCAGTTGATTACCAGAAGATTGTTCCTCTTCTTGTAGAGGCAGTCAAGGAGTTGTCTGCTAAAGTCAAAGACCTCGAAAACAAATAGGTAAAACTCATGGCATACACTTACCACATTGCAAAAGAGCAAAACATTTTGGGAACCACCCGTACAATTTACTTTACGGGTGACAACCATTGGACTACCGAGTTTGATAATAGAAAAAAGTACACTAACAAGAGTGTTGCTACCAGTGAAATCTATGGTTTTGGCGGCAGCGTGATAACTGAATAAATAACTAAAAACCATATAAGATGGCAAATTATAGGAAGTCTTTCAACTTTAGGAATGGAGTACAGGTTGATGACGATAATCTGGTAGTAAATGCTAATGGTTTGGTGGGAATTGGGACAACCATTCCCACTGAAGTTTTGGATGTTAGGGGAACTGCAAAGGTAGTTGGTCAAGTAACTGCAAGTACCCTGAATGTCAGTGGAGTTTCTACTTTTTCCGATGTAAGAATCGGAACTGGTATTACTATTGATGCTTCTGCTGGTATTATTACAGCATCCAAAGTTTATGGTGACGGTTCTACCTTATCCAATCTTCCAACTTCACAGTGGGTTGATGTTGATGTTGGTTTAGGTTTTACTTCAATCTATGCACAAGGGCACGTTGGAGTAGGGACAACCGATCCAAGAAATGCCTTCCAAGTAGGTGGAAATCCATACAATAATCAGAATGGTGTTGGATTTAGTTCAGTAACGGGTAATATCAGAACTTCTGGTATTGTAACGGCATCTAGTTTTGTTGGTTCTGGTGCTGGAGTTACATCACTTAACGCAAGCAATATCTTAACAGGAACTATTTCCACTGATAGAGTTCCTCAACTCACTAATGCCAAAATGCCATCTAGCATTAGTGTATCGGGAATTATCACAGCATCTGGTGGATTTATTGGTTCAGTAACTGGCAATGTAACAGGCGATGTTGTTGGTGATCTGACTGGAAATGTCACTGGCAACGTAACAGGTAATGTTACTGGTAACGTAACTGGAACTGCTACAACAGCAACTGCACTGTCTGGAACACCAGATATTACAGTTGGTACAGTTACAGCAACTAGACTGGTTGCAGATTCAATCGATGTTCCCTCAACTGGTATCACAACAGTTGCAAGAATACTGAATGTTGGTGTTGCTGGCACCATAATGGCAGTAACATCTTCTGGTATTGGAATAGGAACAGCAAGTCCTTCTTCTGCCTTTGAAGTTATTAGATCTTCCAATTCGGTATTAGATCTTGTATCACAATCTGGTCAATCTAGAATCAGTATTGGTAACTCTGTTGGTCTTGGTAACAGCACTGCCTTAATTAGATATGGCAACCTTGCAAGAGGTCTTGAGATTATCAACAATGACACTGGAGATATTAGAACTATTATTCACGAGGGTGGAGTTGGTTCTGGTAGCACTGGCAACTTCAAGTGGATCTACGGGCAGAACAACTCTGAGAGAATGACACTTACCTGGGATGGTAAGTTGGGTATCAATAATACATCACCCACAAATACTTTAGATATTGTAGGTACTTCTACAGTAACTGGTAACGCTTGGGTTGGTGGTAACTTAACTGTTGCTGGTGCAATCAACGGATCAATTACATTCCCAACCGTAATTACCAACTCAAACCTGAACAATACTTCAGGTATCACTACACTTGCACAGTTGAATGTAACATCTAGTGCTGATTTTGGTAGCACAACCTTAGTTGCACTAGGAAATACTGTTGCTATTGGAACTGCAACTGGATCTGATGATTACAGTTTAGTTGTTGAGCAAGGTCTGAGAGCAGACAGAATTGAAGTACAAGGTTCTGGTGGTATTGATGCTAATGCTGGTATCGTTACTGCATCAGAATTTGTTGCAAGTGGTGGATTCAGGATGCAAGGAATCAGCACAGCAGTTGAAATCTTCTATGCATCATCACCAGATAGAGTTGTATTTAACGTCGTTGGTATAGGTTCAACTTCACTCCAATTACTCTGATATGGCACTAACAGCAAGCACACATCCAGCAACTCCATGGTTTAATTCTGGAGCAATATCCTTCAGTGCTTTGAGAACTAACTTCAAAGAGACTGGTTCTGGATCTATAAGTGCTTCAGAACTTCGTAGAAATACTTCTTGCTCAGGCACACCTATTGTGCCTGATGCTACTGAAAATGCTGCTATATCAACAGGAAATGATCTAAAGTTATCTCAGTTTAGAGATACGATCAAGTATTATGATCTAGATCAAGGTTCTGGTGATACTGATACGAACTTAAATGTTGCCACTGCAAGTTTGTGGAATAGTAATCTTGGTAAAACTATTGTCAAGAGAGTGAGACTTGCTGGTACAAGTGGTGCTACTACCTGCAACACGGCGGTAAGTTTAGATGTGGCCAATGTTTGCAATGTAATTCTTATTGTTACTGGCAGTATTTTTGGAACTGGTTGTGCTGGTGGTACAGAAGGTGTCAACGGTGGTAACGGTGGTCACGCAATATATGTTGATACAAACGGAACTGGAACAGTAACTGTAAGAACTTCAGGATCTTCTGCCCAAGTTTATGGTGGCGGAGGCGGAGGTGGTTTCGGTGGTGACGGTGGAGACGGTGGTACTGGAAAAGTAACAACCTCTGGAACTCATTACTGGGCAAATACTGGGTGTGTTGGTAATAATATGCCTTGCCAGTATTCTTCAAACTTTAACTCCCCAATCCCTTGTGACAGAGAGAGATGTAATAGAATCAGGGCTTGTGGTGATGGAATTAACTATACCCTGTGGCAAAAAGAGTGTTGGGATGATTATGAATACACCAACTATTATAGTGGTGGATCAGGTGGTACTGGGGGAAATGGTGGTGATGGAAGAGGATACAACCAATCTATAACTTTTGGTGTAGGTGGTACAGCAGGCGGTGCTGGAGGATCAAACGCTGGTACTGGTGGCGATGGTGGAACTAGCGGAGACGGTGGTGATTGGGGACAAAATGGTGGAGATGGTGAAACTGGTGAAGATGGAACCAACGGAAACCATACAAACGGAACTTCAGGAACTGCTGGAACTTCTGGTGGTACAGCAGGCAGAGCAGTTGCTGGTTCTGGATATGTAATTGATACTGCAAACGGAGTAGATTCTGCTTATCTTGGTCTGAAATAGATCTATATAAACTAGATTATTGATATAGTATGAAGTATACGATCACAAAGATCTTGCCTGCTCAAATTGAAGTTAAGTTTGAGAATGATAGTAAAGCATTAGTCTTTGTACAACCAAATGCATCACCAGAAGATATTGATGATGCGGTATCTAGATATGATTCCGACTTCCAACCAGATCCAGAAACTCTAATCAACAGGAATGTATCTGTTGGAGAAGAGAGAGTTTCAAAGCAGAAGATAGCAGAGGTTCTAGAAGTTGAGGAGCAAGAAGAGGAAGAGTTCGTACCATTCTACAAGAGAGAATTGTATGGTGGACTACCTCTACCAGCGTTCCATAAGGATCAGATCATTATATCATATGTGATGGCAGATTACTTTATTAGATGTCAGAACGATGATTCTCTAAAGAAAGTATTAGATGAGAAGATAGAAGAATACATTAAATCTAATAACATTACAGTTGAAGAAGCAATAGGAAGTCTGTTGTTCTCTGATGATAAGTTGATTGTTGATCTTGCAGAACAAGAACTATCAGAAGAAAGTGGGGCTTGACACACTTATAAAACGCCTGTAGACTACCTTTGTCCCGGTTGAAGATAAGAGTATGAGCTCTTAAAGGGACAGTTACGGAACCGTCACAGGGTTCATCGGTAGAGACCCCTCCGTGCTATAATAAGTACATCAACGACGGAGACGACTTGACCTACACACTGCGTCCTCACCAGCAGAAAGCACTGTCTGCTATGCTGGCACATGACAAGGGTCAAGTCATCATCCCGACGGGTGGTGGTAAGACTATTTGTATGATCAAGGATTCTCAAGAATTTCTTGATGCCTGCAACCGTGGCACTGTGGTTGTTGTTGCTCCTCGTATTCTGCTTGCTGAGCAACTCTGCAAAGAGTTTCTGGAAGTTATCACTGACCCTATGGTTCGTGTTTTGCACGTCCACAGTGGTGAAACTCATCACGAATCCACAACCAATCCTGCTGTAATTTATGACTGGGCAGTGCAGACTTGGAAGCGTAAGCGTATTATCTTTACCACCTATCATTCTCTGCACAAAGTGCAAGAGTCTGGTATCAATGTAGACACTATTTACTTTGATGAAGCGCACAATTCGGTCCAGCGTAACTTTTTCCCTGCTACGGAGCACTTCTCTGCTTCTGCTACTCGCTGCTATTTCTTCACTGCTACTCCTAAGCACTCTCTCACTATTTCCAAACCTGGGATGAACGATCCTGAGGTTTATGGTCAGGTTATCTGTAACGTTCCTGCTCCTAAGTTGGTTGAGGAAGGTTACATCCTGCCGCCTAAGGTTGTGGTGAAGCAACTTCCTCAGGGTGAGTACATGCAGTCTGATGAGCAGAATCTGCTTGAGACTATTGATGACAATGCTCTCAACAAAATCCTGATTGCTGCTCGCTCTACCAAGCAGATTGTCCGTCTGGTATCTCAAACTGACTTCTGCAAGCAGTTGGAAGAGCGTGGTTACAACTGGATGTATATTACTTCCAAAACTGGCGCAATCATCAACGGTAAGAAGGTTTCCCGTGAGAAGTTCTTTGAGATTCTGAACCAGTGGGGCACTGATAATACTCGTTTTGTTATCATGCACCACAGCATCCTGTCTGAGGGTATCAACGTCAAGGGTCTGGAAGCAGTGTTGTTTATGCGTAATATGGACTACATTGGTATCAGTCAGTCCATCGGGCGTGTCATCCGCCTGGGAGGTGCTCAGAAGACCTTTGGGCTCGTCTGTGTCCCTGTCTTCGACAAGGTGGGCATCGGCACCGCCAAGAGCGTCCAAGCGGTCGTTGATACCGTTTTCCAGCAGGGAGAACCTGCCATCAGCGTTGTCAGGCGCTGACTTTTCTGCTATAATACGAACACCGAAAGGAACCACCATGAAGTGCAAAGTCCAACTCTACGTCGCTGGCACCGTCTTTGATGAGATTGTGATTGCTCGTGACTATGATGAAGCACGCAAGGTAGCACTTGCTCGTAACCCTAACGCTAAAGTTATTGGAGTCACTGCTGTATTTTAATGGGTAAGTTTCAAAAACCTTTTATTGATCGTCCTGGTATTCTTGATCCTGAAACAGGAGATCCTCAAGGTTATGTAACTAACGACGGTATGTGGGCAGCAGTTCCTATCATTGGTTGCAAGGCATTTGCTATCATTCATAACGGTTCTGTAGTCCACGAATCGCGTAACTATTCTTCAGCAAAGTCTTACATTCTTAAGGAAATCCAAAAGTCCAAGAAAAAGTCCATTAAATAGTATAGTAGCAAACAAATCATGAGCAAAGAACAGAAGCGACGTGATGCATGGAGTCTCTTTTATGAGAGTGTTCTCAAACCAGACTCTGACTTGAGGCAACTTGCTCACGAATCTGAATGTTTCTATGAGTTGATGGAGTGGCGAGAGGAAATCCTTGAGCACTTACAGAGGGCAAGAGGGGAGGAGTTTGGAGAGTGAATATACAGATTGCGTGGTTTGCGCTATTCGCAGTGGCACTATACTTCATCGTTACTGATGAGAGTATTGCCGCTGCTTTTTATTATGTAACGCGGATAGCGTCAACATACATTCGGCGCAAATGGTGGTGGATAACACACAACCCACGCAATCCTGTGGTAAAATATCTAATATATCGTCAATCTTTGAAGATGGCTGAGAAGATAATGGCGGAAATAAATACCAAAGAGGAGTCTAAGGACTGATATGTTATCAACTCAGTATCGTCTTCGACTTGAAGGCATTTGTAATAAGATTGCCTTACAAGAGCAGGTAAGTCTTGAAGATATGATGTGGGCAGAAAAACTTGCTAAGGCAAATACTTCTGCCAGGGAGATGCTCAAAAGAGCAAGAGGTCGTGCTGCTAACCCTGATATGGTTGAGGGTAGTATGGACGACTTTATGAATAAGATGGGTTTAGGTGACCCTGACCCATCAAATCATCGCACTGGTTTTGGTAGTGCTGATGAAATAGTAGACTGGTTTAATCAAGACAAACCAGAAGATTGGAGGCAGCGTGACTGAATACAGTGTAATAGACAAGGAAGGTAAAGTAACCAACTATGTCTGGTGTAATCAAACAAGAAGGATGGTAATCGCAAAAAGTATGACTGAAACAGCAGTAATCTATTCAAACGGAAGTCAAGAGTGTGAGCGTATTGCTATGCTACTCAAATCATTGGGTGGTGAGTTTCATGAGTATTTCTTAGGTGAACACTTTGATGAAAATGCATTTCGCAAAGAGTTCGGTGAAGAGGCAACCTACCCACAAGTTGCTTATGGAGCACAACACATTGGGAGTATGAAAGAAACTCTACATTTCCTATGTGCTGAAGGTATTATCTGATGACATACGAAGAGTTTATTCACAAGGGCACTGACTTCTATATGGATATGGTGCGTTTGATTGATATTAAACTCAAGTATCGTATGTCTTTGGCAGATGATGAGAAGGAGATGCAAGACCATATTCTTGAGTTTCAAAAACAAATCAAGATAAACGAATTGAGAGACCGTTTTGAGAAATGTTGGGAAGTCGATGAATGAAACAAGCACTAATTCTATCACTCTGTTTCTTACCACTGGCAGTCATCTGGTTGGTAATGAAACTGGCATTGTGGTTTGCTGCTATAAGTGAGGAGCGGAAACATGTCAGAGATGAGTCCAGAAAACCACACACATATATGGCAAACGTATATGCAGACGTTGACGAAGAGGACGAGGAATATGGAAGTAAAACAGATTATAGATGATGCCTTGTTTGAATACTACTCCGAAAAAGGTATGGAAGTACCTAACTGGAGAAGAAACAAAGACCCACAGTGGTGGATAGACTACCTTAGAGACTTAGGACTAGGAGACAACAATGAATAGACTTATTCTTCACCTCGGCGGTGGAATGGACAGAGCAAATAAGTGTGCTCAGTTAGCAGACATCTATCCAGATGCAAAGATTTTAGTATCAAGTGAGGGTGGCAATCCTTTAGAATACTATATGCAAAAGGGTATTGACCCCAATAGAGTTTATCTTGACTATGATGCCTGGGATACTGTCACTAACTTCACTCACACACTGAAGAGAGTAAGAGATGAGTTTAAGGCAGATATTGTATTCGTGGTCACACACAATTTCCATATGAAACGCTCAATGAGAATTGCAGAAGCAGTTTATTGGTTGCGTGGAATTAAACCAGTTGCAATGCCTTCTGGTGGTCCAGATCCCTATGGTAACTATGAAGAACCAAAGAATTATGTAAGGGATGATACTATCAGAGCCTGGGTTTGGAGATTGACTGGACTGCTATTCTATTGGCAGAAAGTAAGAGATGCTAGGAAAGGTATTGGGACACCAAAGACTTGGAATGAGATTGGTCTCTAGGGCTTGACAAGGGCGCTCAGACGCCCTAGAATACCTCTACAAAGACTATTTGTGATGGACTACCGACCCTATTCGCCAGAGTGGCACCGAAGACGCTACCTGAAAGAAGCGTTGGATAAGTATTTTGATGACTATGTAGATACTGATGTCATTCGTGAGGACTTGCTCAGTATTCTATCTGAGCGGTCAGATAAAGCATACGCTGAGTTTATGCGTATCAACCAACTTGAGCGTGCATTACAATGAGAGATAAGGTAGTATTCATTCTTCCTTTCTTTCAAGTTATCATTGCTCTAGTAACTTTATCCAAGATACCAGAACCTCCACCTCAATACTTCTGCACACAACCTGACGCTTACACACCGCTAATCATTTGTAATCCACAATGAAAGAACTTCTAACACATCATCAGTGGAAGTTAGTTTTCACTGCGGTCAGAAAGTATCAACAAAACTATCCTCAGTCAGTTCCTTGCTATAAAGGAATGTATGAGGACTTGAGTTACATTCTTGACGTTCTTCAACCTATCGCATACTCTGAGACTTACCTGGAAGATGAAGGAGTTTGATTATGCCCTGGACTATAAAGTTCTGGACTTCACAGATACAGAGACTCGCAAACTTTATCGTATTGGAAGGGGAGAGCAAGGAGTGCTATTGGTACGCCCTTACACTAACGACATTTGCGCTCATTGGAGATTTGTAGATGTACCGACTGCTCATCAATCTTCTGCTAAGATATACGAAATGTTCCTGGGTTACAAACGGGAAAAGGATTTCATTGGAATGGACATGGCGCGGAAGTTCCTTGAAATGGGTTTTACTCGCGCCCGCAGGTATGCGAATCATAGTAGCGGGAAAAAATACGATAAGACTGGAAAAGTCAGACCTCAAGAATCTGATTGGAGAACTTCAGAAAAAGCGAGAGCAGCAGAGGTTTTCAAAGTGGTAAGAGATAAGGCAGCATACGATACTACATACCAACAAATGCGTAAAGAATGGAGAGCAGCAGAATGAGTGAAGAAGCAAAGTATTCTAAGTATCGAATTGACCAGATTGCCAAAGAACTTGGTGGCACATGGCATCATAAGATTATCACAAATGGTAGGACTGAGAGAAAACAAATTGTCATTGAATACGACCACAAGAAATGTTAGAACTTACCTTAGCAGCATTACTTAATACAATGTCCGCAGACTTCTGTGCTCTGATGGAGACTGAAAAAGATGTTGTCAAATCTGCTTTTATCGCCTATAGTATGGCGAACAAACAGTATGGTCCTGATAATGTTATCAAGATCGTAACTGAAGCAAACCCCATTGAAATCAAAGCACTTGCTGTTTCTAGCGTAGCAACTAAATGCCCAAACAAACTGTAACTAAAAAACCAGCAGCACCCAAGCGTGCTACTAAACCAAAGGCAAAGACTACAGCAAAACCTAAACCCAAAACAACCACAAAACCACGGGCTAAGACTACTACTAAACCAAAACCTAAGACTAAACCAGCACCCAAACCTATGGTGGTGGTTGACATTGAGGCAGAGTTTCCTTATGATGAGTTTCCTTGGAAACTAATCTACAAAGATAGGACTGAGAAGCGTACTTGCTATTTCCAGTGTGAAGAGCACCGTAAGAAGCACGTCACACGATATAAACTCAGTAAGAAGGACATTCTCTTTATAGGATACAAATACGATGAATAATCCAATCTCATTCGTAAAGAATACACGCACAACTTATAGTCTTCAGTATCGTAAGAACTTTACTGAAGTCTTGGTGCAGTTTTATGATGAAGATCCTGCTTGGATTCCTATGGATACCCTAGAAGCAATGGTGCAGAGGTTGATGTCTGCAATGGACAGAGTAACAAATGACTGAGAAGTCTCTGGTAATGAATGTAGTGGTGCTAGGGTTGCTAATACTCTCTGTTGCTGCTATAATCGTTGCAGGATACATTCACGGCGATATGCACTTCGCCAAAGTTCTGGAGCACCTTAAAAAATGACTATTCCTAATTTCAAATCCGTACAAGATTGCAACGAGTTCATTGATATATTTGATGATCGTTGGCAAGTAAAATTTGAATGTCTGAATCGTGTCAAGGATGATATGTATCCTGGATACAAGTGGGTATCACTCCCACCACACTCTGTTGAAACTATCAACGACATCACACAGTCTCTTTTGTATGATGTAGAATATGATTTTGAACAATCACATCCTGACTACAAACGTGATGATGAAATTTTCATCCCACGTCGCACATTCAAGGAGAATGTAACAGAAGCACTCAAAGAAGCAATGAACAATGAGTGCCCCCCTTGTGATGTGCTACAATGTGCTGACCACCTTACCGACGAATAATCATGACTAAAAGAACTTTTACTGGAAAAACTGGTGATGTGTGGACTTGGGAAGAAACTCCCGAGACTGTCGATGCACTCAAACAACTCCATAACACTGTGGTGAATAACCGTGTTAATCGTCCTCACGATTATCAAGGTCCACTGTATGCTCCCCATCCTGATATTAAAGAATGAAACTACTGACGCTTGAAGACTATCAAAAGGCAGGAGAAACCTTTTGGCCAAAGTATTGGTATGTCGCCAAAGAACTAGGTGAAGATGCTAAACCAGAAGACATTCTAAAAGTAATGGAAGCAGTCGGTGGTGTAGCACTGAAACTAGCACTGGAAGAAAAAGAAGCACCATTTGGGTTCAACAAAAAGAATGACGGACAAGAAACTGATTGACGATGCCTTTTATGTTGTAAAGGCACGCTTTCTCTGGCACAGTTATGATAAAGAGGACAATGGTTTGGTCTCTGGTCTAACTGAAGACATTTGTATTCGTATGACTAGGTTCTACCTCAAAGGACGACAAGAAGGTTGGGATGAATCAACCAGTCGTGTTGTAAATGATGGAGTTGTTGGAGGCAAATTGTGAAGAAGAATCCTTATTGGTTTTTTCAAAAGTGGGGTATTGATGAACCCACCCCACTTGAAGTTCTGGAGCAAAAGGTAAAAGAACTTGAAGATCGAGTGACTCTACTTGAGCAGGAGAATATTGGTCAAACCAATGCACTTTATGAGTGTATGAATTCTATTGAAGCACGCATAGATATTCTGACAGCAGAACGATTGAATGACTTCAATCTAGGAGGTAAGTAATGTATGAAGACTTGGACTGTTTTGAGAAAGCCCTGAGTCATTTTGGTACTCGTGTTGATATGATTTGTGCCATGGAAATGGGCGGCAAGATTGATGCTGAGACAGCATATCAGAATATCAAGATGGAACTCAAAGAATTGAAAAGAGTTCGTAAGAGACACAAAGCGGAGAACTGTGATGAGTGCTGATAGTCTTAAAATGACTCAGAATGAGGATGGTTCCTTCACGATGGACTGGGACCCACAAGACCCAAAATGGTCTTGGATGAATAACTTGACACAGAAGGAATTGCAGGTTATAGTGGAGCAAGCAATAAAGGACTACCTCGATGACCTCTGAGTATCTGAGTTCTGACTTTTCTTACAAAAAGTATTCTCTAGAACAACTTGATAACTGGGTTAATGATGCTTTGAACTGTGAAGATCTTACACCACAAGACATCTACGATACCGTCATCAGGTGTGTGGATGAAAGTGTAGAGTATCACAAGAAGCATCTTACTAAAAGTATTGAACTTCTTTCGTTGTTGAAAGGTCATCGTCCTGTCAACTTTGAAGTAACGGAAGAAGATTGGGAAGACTTTTGGAATGAACAAACTGAGATCTCTCAACACTATAGTGAGGAAGATCTTAACGCAATGTGTGATGCTGCTGAGGAAAAAGAGAAGTGTCGTGAGTATAACCTGCGTGAGGCAGAATACTACAACAAGCGAGCACAACTTGACCTAGAAGAAGTCAACAAGCAACTTGCGATTGCACGAGAACTTGACGCCCAATCAGTCAAAGCAGATGGTTATAGTACATCTGAAAGAAACCCTAAAACCTACGATCAAATGATTGAGGAAGGTTGGCAAATGACTGATGATGGTTTCTGGATTAAAGAAACTGATCAGGGTACTATGTCTGTATCAAAGTAATGTACACGCTCAAACTTCTTGCTCCATTTGTTGTAGCAATGTGTGCTGAAGGTTTAACTACTGGTCAGGGTGATCATTGTGTTATTGACAAACAACGACCAAGTGTAGTAAGATTCTATGAACCTGGCAAGTCTTGTTACGTCAATGGTATCTTTTATCGTGACTGTAAGGACTCTATCAATTAAGATCTGTAACAGCAATCCCAAAAACAATCTTAAGAATCTAGATAGTTATGTTATAGGATGCTAACATTGGGACACATCGCAATCAGACAATGACTCTGCCAAAAACAAGCGTAGAAGCACTAACGCAAGAAGAATTGAGCGAGTTGAGAGCTCTCAAAGAGGCAATTACATACGCTCCGCAGACAGTTTCGTCACATAAAATGGAGAAGTTTGCTGAACTGATGGTTCGCAGTCTGGAAGCAAAACAATCCATCTAAAATAAATAAGTATTATCCTGTTACAAAACTATGGAAAACATCGACCAACACATTCAAAAGGATGAGGATCTTTTGAATGACCCTACTATTTCTCCACAGTCACGCCGACACACTGAAGAAGAATTGGAAGCACTGAAAGCATATAAAGAGAATCATCCTGGAGAGTCACACGATCCTACTCCACTTGAGTTGTATTGTGATACTCATCCAGATGCTTCTGAGTGTAGAGTTTATGACGACTGAGTGTGACAGTTGAATAAGTGGCACAGGGGGCAGCGATGCCCCCTTTTTTGTGCCCTATAATAACTTCAGTTCAAACAAAGGCACTATGGGCACCCGCTCCTTGATTGGCAAGCAACTCTCTGACGGTAGCATCCTTGGCGTCTACTGCCACTATGATGGTTACCCTGAGTTCAACGGTCGCGTGCTCCGTGATAACTTCAACACCGCAGATAAAGTTGCCGCACTAATCGACGGTGGTGATATGTCCTGCACCTGGACTAACGCAGGTTGGAACAATGAAACTTTGCCCGAAACTGGTCCTCTTCACTATACTATGCGTGGTGAATCTTTGGAGAATAATGCACCCAAACTCTACAAGGATTTGAATGAGTTCCTGTGCGCTGCCGACCACAACTATGGCGCAGAATATACCTATCACTTCGTTGATGGTGAGTGGACTTGCCACGATGTTCGCCCTAACCCTTACCTTCCTCACAATGTGATGCAGGTTGCTATTCCTGCTGGTGGACTGGTGGATTAGTCCACCATCTGCTATAATACCAAACGTTGCTGAGGTTTTCCTGTGGATCTTTCTGAACTGCTTGAAGAGTTTCGTGAGTCTCAAATCTATGACACTGATCCCCAAGATTGGATGGGATACCTTAAAGAAGATGACTACTGGGTGCCAGATGTGGAACTGGTCTACTGACCCTCCCAGAGGCGTCTAGGACGCCCTATAATAAGCACATAAGCAATCAACCCCATGACCACCACCTTCGCTGACTACGCTGCCCAGCAAGACGCCAGAAACACCATCCAACTGAATGTCCGTAAGTGGACTCTGATGCTGTGTGATGCACTGGTTGACAACTTTAAGTCCCGTAATCACGGTAAAGTTGGTGGTTATGATGCTCCCGTGTATAAGTTCTATCCTGAAGAAGGACGTAAGTATTTCAAAATCATTATGGATGCTCACGGTTCTCGCTCTGTCCATGCATTTGTGGATAAGAAGACTGGCGAAGTGTATAAGTCTGCATCATACAAAGCACCTGCCAAGGGTGTTCGTTATGACCTGCGAATCATTGAGCAGCGTGAGTGGTTGCTAGAGCACGCAGATTGGGCAGGTGGTTATCTTTACAAGTGATCTACTTCCTTATCATTACTGCTAGTGTTGTGTGGGCAGCACTAGCACTCTTTTCACCCTGGTTCAACCATCTCAACAAGGACAATGAGCGTTTCTAAAGAGCAACTCATCGACGCACTTTACAATGAGTATGTTTTTCTGTGTCATGATGATTTTGATCCAGACGAGGATCCTACTCCTGAAGAGTACCTTGAAATGATAAAGAAAATGTCCTATGATGAGTTGGTTGAAGAAGCGTGTGTTGATGAAGGTTTTATGCTTGATGATTATATGGAGGCGTGGGGTTGACAGGTAGAGATAAACTTGTCTTCATTGGTTCTTTTATTTGGTTAATGCACTGGGGCACATGTCTTACGTCTGTCATTCTGGATACGGTTATTCTAAGAAACTCTGTGAGGATGTTACCTCTTGGTTTCTGAATAAGTATTTCCCACGCCACAAGATTACGCTGGACATTGTACATCGTGGTTTGAATCGTGAGCAGGTTTATGGATATTGTGATGTCGTGGGTGAGTCTTATCGTCCACGACATTTTTTGATTGAAATGAATACCTATATGGACAAGGAGTTGTACACAAAAACTCTTTTACACGAATTGACCCATATGAAGCAGTGGGTAGATGGTCTACTGCGATCCCGTTATGGAAAATTGTGTTATTCTAAAGAACCTGTGGATAATTACGAGTATTGGTATCAACCACACGAAGTAGAAGCACGATATATGGAAGAAGAATTGTATCACGAGTACCTGATAGATAATAACCTTATGACAGTTGATGAAGTGGTTCAGAGTTTCCCGAATCGCCTGATGCAGGTGCTATAATAACAAGGTATCAAAACAAGGTCACGATGTTCACTAAAAATTTCTATATGCAAGTTATCCCTGGTGTGGATAACGCTTTTGGTTTTGGTGATACTGATAAAACCTATGAAGAGCGTCAGAAGATGTCTGACTACTCGAAAGCGAAATGACTTGCATATGCAGCGAATATCAATGAATGGGAAGATATGGGTTGGTGGGAGAACAGAACTGTTATCAACCGAGAGAAACATCAAGATAAGGTAGTCCACCACTTCCTTGAAAAGATTCCTGGGATTGTAAAGAAGGATGAGGTATTTCGTATCAAAAAAGGTTGTGGTCTAACCCTTGATATTATCAAGGACATGATCCAATGCGAGTTCTTTTCTGATGCTCCTGAAGATAAAGTTGCTCTAAAACTGCACAAACATCAGAAAGAGTTTGTTGCCAAAGCACAAGCAGATTACCTGGAGTTTCTTCTGTTTGCAAAGTGTCGTTCTGGTAAGTCTGTAATGACACTCTCGCACATTGTTGATAAGGGTCACAAGGTAACTCTTGTTGTCTCCCGTTATACTTCCCCCATGCAGTCTTGGAAGGAAGATAGTGATAAGTTTGCAAACTTCAACAACCTGAAGTTTATCAACGTCAACGATAATGATTATCTGCAACAAATCGAATACTGGATGGATACTGAGAAGCAGATCATTCTTTGGGCGTGTGTTCAATCCCGTAAGATTCTTGACCTTCCTGTTGATATTGACCTGCTCGTTTATGATGAAGCACATGTAGGATATAGCAGTTCTCAGTGGACTAAACTCCGCGAAAAAACTAACTGTCCTGTGCTGTATGTCACGGGGACAGCATATAAAATGGTTTGGGATTTCGATGATTCCCAACGTTACATTTACTCGTACTATGAAGAACAACTTGATAAGAAGCGGGGACTGAATAACCGTCCTTCTATGAGGGTTATTCTTGCCAATTATGACTCTTCACAGTATCAGGCAATCTTTGGAGATGATCCTGACGCTATGAAGAACCTGTTCAATGTTGATGATAACGGTGACTTTATTCACCCCGAACTTGTTCAGGACTTTGTGACTAACAGGTTTGCCACTCAACGTGTGCTGCGTCCTCAGAATCGACTGCTGAAGGATTCAACTCATCTTTATATTACGCTGCCTTCAGTTGCTGCTTGCTATGCGTTTGCAGAGTATATGGAGGGGACACGATTTGCCCCTCTGGTTGCCACTGGAGACAGTGGTAATGACTCTGACGATATTAACAAGCACATTGCAGAGAATCCTAACGGTTCTTGCATCCTTACCCGCACCGCTAACGTGCTGGGAGTTACTGCTAAAGAAGTTGATACTATTGTCAACTGCGCAGAAGGTAGCAGTATCGAATTCTGGACACAATTTGCCTTCCGTGGAGGTTCTAGTGATCGTGATTGGCAGGTAATTGACTTCTGCCCACAGCGTTGCTTGGAATCACTTAGAGAGACATATGTTTCTGCTTGTCATACTTCACCTGAAGTAGCAGAGTATGACTTTACCGACTTTGTTTCTATTACTGAGTGGTCCGAAGAGTTTACTGAACTTACTCCTGATCAAGTTAATCAGATTCTGGCAGCAGACGTGGGTAACGCTATCCGCTTGTTATCTGGTCTGGCTGCTACTCTTGACTTTGACAAATTGCGCGACCTGGACTTCAAGTTGAATCTAAAACCTAGTGGCAGCAACGTTGCCAAGAGTGTGGAGTTGAATGACAACAATGCTAACGGCAAAACTAACAAGAAACGTCAAGGAAAATTGACTAAATCTGAGAGTGATGAGATTTATGATAAGATTGATACCATTCAATCTATTCTTGAGCGTATTCCGCTTGTGTTGTTTCACGCTATCAACTCCAAAGAACTTATGAACAACGTTGATTCTGTAATCAACTCTGATCACTATCAACCAGTAACGATGGATGATGAGAAAATTTTGGAAAAAGCATTGGAGCATGGTGTTGCTAACCGTTAAGCACTGAGTAAGAGAATCAGTAGCGCCTATGTTGACATTAAAAATGCTATCAACAATGACAAGCGTATGACACTTGCCGAACTGTCTAAGTCTACCCAATCGCAGCAGGATATTCCGTTAGAATTGTTGGATCAAATGCTGGCAGTCTGATGCTCCTTATCGTTGGTGATCCTAAGGGCACTCATTGTATGACTGCCCTTAACAAGTATGCTCCCGAAGATATTTGCGTTTGGGAAAATGATTCTAGGCATTTCTATACAATTAAACAAATCAGTGATAAAATAAATTTAGTGGAAGAATTGGACAGGAACATGAAGTTTGATTTATCTATCGGTAATCCACCTTTTAAGGGTCAACTTCACCTAGAGTTTCTGTCTTTGTTGCTTGATATATCTGAAGAGGTTAGGTTGATTCACCCTTCTGGTTGGTTGACTCGTTGTGATCGACAGATTGAGAAAGATATTAAGAAATCTCTAGATGGACGCTTAAAATCTTTAACCATATTCAATGGTGCTCCAGTATTCAATGCTGAGTTTCAAGCACCTTTGGTTATCACTGAAGCAGTCAAGAGTTGGGATGGTCCAATTAAGGTTACCTATGAGAACACAGGCAATGTATATTACATCAATTCTATTTGGGATTTCCCTACTGGATATTGGGAACCTAGTGAAGTTAATCTTTCTCTCAGAGACCTTATTGTTAGAGAAGCAAAGAAGTCCAATCTCCTATCTTTAAGAACTTCTAATATCAATTCGGTTCCACTTAATCTTCCTACCGTTTGTGGTCATCCTGTAGTAAAGGATAAGAAAAAGTTATTTTCTGATGACTTTCATACTTTCTTTTATCATAATAGTAACATCTACACTTATGAAAATAAGCGAGAAGGTAAGTTCTACTCACTTAATAGTGTAGAAGAGAGGGATAGTTTGGTCTCATATCTAAAAACTAAGTTTGCTAGGTTCTCTCTTGCTCTAAACAAAGCAACCAATTGGAATACTGTTATTAGATACATTGAAAGTGTACCACTTCCTCCTCTTGATAGAAACTGGACAGAAGAGAGTGTAATGGAGTATTATGGATTAACTGAGACCCAAAGGGATTCAATCGACCAATTCATTCCAACTTATTACAAGTGAAACTTCTTATTATTGGTGATCCTAAGGGCACTCATTCTTTGAGTGCCCTTAAAAAGTATGCTCCCGAAGACATATGCGTTTGGGAAAATGATTCTAGGCACATCTATACAATCAAGCAAATAGATGCTAGAATAAATGTAACTACTGACCTTGATTCTCTTGACAATATGCACTTTTCCCAAACGATTGGCAATCCACCTTATCTGAAAAGTATTCACCTTGAGTTCTTGCTCAAGGCACTAAGTATCTCAGATAGTGTTAGTCTAATCCACCCTGCTGGTTGGTTGTTTCGTTGTGGAAACGAACTGGAAAAGAGAGTGCATAAAGAACTGAAAGGACGTGTAAAAAAACTACAACTGTTTAACGGGAACGCCAAATTTGTTGGTGCTAGGTTTGGTTGTCCTCTTGTAATTACCACTGCTGTCAAAGAGCATAACGGACCGATTGAGGTTGTCTATGATACCAGTGGTAAGAGTTATTTCATTGACTCGTTAGAAGATATGCCCACAGGATTCTGGGAACCTTCACCGATTCACCTTGAGACTGTAAGCAAGTTTAAGCAACTTTGCAAGGATTCTTCTGTCTTTGATCTTCTCAAGACTTACAAAGGTTCTGGTTCTGCCATCTCAACTCCTAGAGTATGTGGTCACGCTAATTTCCTCTCAACTCCTAGAGTCTGTGGCAATCAGACTACAAAAGCAGAGGATTTTGTCTCCTATGATTATTATACGTTCTTCTATCGTAACAGCGACATAAACACAATCAATCCCAAGAATAAGGTTTTCCAAACACAAACTGAGGAAGAGAAGAAGAGTCTTATCTCTTATCTTAAAACTAAAGTTGCTAGGTTTGGTCTATCAATCCACAAGATCTCTCAGGACGCACACATCTCCAGATATTTGAGTTCTGTTCCTCTTCCTCCCTTAGATAGGGAGTGGACAGAAGAGAGTATTATGGAGTATTATGATTTTACAGAAGAACAGAAATCTTTGATCAATTCTTTTATCTCTGACTACTATGTTTGAACGCACGAACAAATCAAATAAGAACCGACATAATTCTAATACTGGATCGGAGATTGAAAGGTCTGATGAACGTATTGATTCAACTGGTGAGGTATTCACACCAGCAGAACTTTGTGCCTCTATGGTATCGGAGATCCCTGAAGATGTCCTAAAAGATCCTAATTCCACATTTTTGGACAATTCTGCTGGTAGTGGGAACTTCCTGGTCGCTCTCCGCGACGAATTGATGAAATATCACTCTTTACAACATATCAACGACAATATGCTGTACGCAGTTGAACTTATGGAGGACAATCACGCCGAATTGTGTGAAAGACTGGGAGTATCTGTTGATCATCCACACTTTATTTGTGCAAATGCCCTAGAGTACGATTATTCTTTCGGAAACCCTATAGGAGTAGAAGCCTTTATGTGACAGTCGGGAAAGTGGCACAGCACCCCTTGGAGGACCGCCTGGATGCCCTATACTACTAAGGTAATCAAGGAAACGCCCAGTGCAACTCCAAACCTCCGCTACCACCATCGACTTCTTCCCCATCGGCACTAATCCCAAGCGTTTTGTGAAGCGCGTCATCTGGCACAAGGGTGAGGAGACTGAGATGACTTCCTTCACCACCCGCGTGAAGTCTGACGCCATTTATGACATTAACCAGTACATCGCCAACGGTGCTCAAGTCCTGGACTTCAACCTGGAAGCATACACTGGCACTGACTACTCTCCCGTCTACTGCTGATACTTTCTTCCCACAAACTTTCCTCTTTTCCTACAATGACCAACTTTACTGGTGTGTTCCTGACCGTTGAGAATCACGGTTGTGTTTATACTATTTGCACTGAGGGTGAGTTGTTCTATGCTCCCATTCTTGCTAACGGTAGTGTGAACTTTAATGAGTTTGATGTTTTCTACTTTGAAGAGGATATGACTGACGAAGAGCGTGAAGAATTGGAAGCAATTCAGGGAGCACTGATTGATATGATGCAACGCGCTGGATTGTATTTCCAGCAACCCGCAGCAGTCTGAGACACTATGCCACTCTCCGAACTGGTCTACAAGTGGTTGCTGAAGCGCCTGGACCTCCTATAATACATTCAACAGCAAACGACACATGCTCTGGCAAGACCGCAACGGCACCTGGCACTCTACTCTCTCGGGTCCAGATATGCTTGCTCTGAATAACACTGACGACTTCATCGAAAATACTAAACTTGTTGCCGAAAAGACTGGCAACCTTGACCTTTGGCAGGAAATGTTTGGGGAGGACAACTGATGCAATTCCAAGTTACCGAGATACAGTTTGACTTCACTGGTTGTTTAGAAACCTGGGGTTCTTATGAACTTCCAGAAGAAAACCAGAAAGAAGTTTATGATGAAATTATTGGTTCTTTCTGGGAGGCAGTTGATGGTGATGACCTCGTAGAAGAGATTACTGCTGCTACTGGTTGGTTAATTAAGTCCATCGATTACCGTCACGTTCTTAACTGAAATGCAAAACACTCACATCGAACACCCCGAAGATTCTATCCTGACTGGTGATCTATCAGTGTTGGATTGGTTTGTCACTGAGGGTAGGTTGAGTCTTAAGATTGATGGTGCTCCTGCTATTGTCTGGGGACGCAATCCTGCGACTGGTAACTTCTTTGTGGGGACGAAGAGTGTATTCAATAAGGTAAAGATTAAGATCAACGAATCGCACGAAGATATTGATAAGAATCACGAAGGACCTGTAGCAGAGATTCTTCATCTTTGCTATGACTATCTGCCACGCTCTCCGTGGATTTTGCAGGGCGACTTTATCGGTGTTGGTGGTAGTGATGAGTATCAACCTAACACGATTACCTATGTCTTTCCCAGTGTGATTAGGGAGACTATTATTGTTGCACCTCACACATATTATGATGCTGAGGATGATCTTCGCAATGCAGTTGGTCGCCCATTGGACTTTGGTTTGACTGACACTCATCATTGTAAGTTTATCAAACCACAGTCCTGGATTGCTTATGGTGCCGATGCATTTGATGATGTAAGGGAGGTTGCATTGTTTGCCCGTCAAATGTCAACAACTTGTGAGTTTGTTGATGATAAGAAGGCACGGCAAATGAAGAAGGTATTTAACACTTTTATAAAAGTCGGTGCCGACCTGGACGAGGAGGCACTGACGATCGTCTGCGACTGCGACCGCAACCTAATTCGTTTGTGGAAACTTGTCAAGGCTATTAAGGACGACTGTTTGATGGTTTGTCGCAATAATGGACCTGCTGCGTATGTAGGATACAATAAAATTGACGGTGAGGGTTATGTTTATACCAATAAGTTTGGGATGTTCAAATTAGTGAAGCGTGAGGCGTTTAGTCGCGCCAACTTCCAGAGCAGTCGCTTCAGTGCCAGTTGAAGAACTGTTACAGTATCCTCTCTGAGTATAGGTATATGCTTTACACTACCTAGGTAGTTGAGGGAAGCGCCTGATGCAAACTGTTGAGATGATTCAATCCCATCTACAGGATATGTTAATCCGTATTGGTATGTTAGAGGAGAATGGGCAATCTGAGTATGCTTCCGCAATAGCAGAAGAATATGAGGATTGGTTTTATGTCTTCCTGAATGAAGAGGGAGAATATAATGTATTGAAGAGCAAGGCGCTGTAGCTTGTGCCAGTTAAAGAGGTGGCACACCCACCTCTCCACACCACTCCAAATGCCCTATACTACTAAGGTAGTCAAGGGAAGGGCAATGCTTTTCACTTCTGGCAAGTCTCCACACTCTCATCTTGCTCAAAGTGTATTTGAGTTCTTTAACACAAAATACAACATTAAGAGTGATGTTGAAGTGTTTCATACCGATCTCTCTGATGACAATGCTTTTGGTTTCACTGAGATTGATGGTGATGAGCAATTCATTCAAATTCACGATGATTTGACTGAGGAAGATTACATTACTACACTTCTTCACGAATTGGTGCATGTTGTCCAAAATGAAAACGGGCAATTTGATGATGATGAAAGGGAAAAAGAAGAGTATGGTTTAGAGTCCATCCTTTTCAACCAATTCTCTGCTGCTAACTGATGAAAACCACCTCCCTCTACGTTTATGTGATGTTTGCCGAAATGCGTGGCATTTATGAAACGGTGAATATCAAGATTGGTGTCAGTGATAATCCTAAAAAGCGTATGAAAGGTGTGCAAACTGGATGTCCTGGTGATGTTCATCTGATTAAAACTTTTGAGGCAGGTCTGGATGCCTACAAACATGAGGGATATTTCCATACACTCTATGAAGAGTTTTGTACTGGTGGTGAGTGGTTTGAATTTAGTAATGATTATTTTGTGGAGAAAGTTCTTCCCGAAATGATTGATTACTTTAGTAAGATTGAAATTTGTTATGATAAGAAAGAGACTACAACTCTTTCTCTCAATGAACTTCTGAATGATATTGATTGTGCAAAGTTTGAGATTGATAGTGGTTTGGAGGATGATTATTCCAATCGCAAGATTATTCAGGTCAAACTGAAGAAAGCACAGACACTGGTTGATGATAAAAAGAAAGTAGAGTTTCAAAAGATTATTGATGAGATTCAGAATGTAATTGATTCTGAATGTGCTGCTAAGCGCAAGGAAGATCAAGAGAAACTTGCAATGAAGAATCTAAAACGTAAAGCGCAACAAGCACAAAAGCGTTTGGAGACTATTGCTATGGGAGTTTTGATGGGTATGGCAGTGTGACAGTCGGCAGACTGTCTACCAACCTGTCACAGGGCGCTGAGAGTGCCCTATACTACTAAGGTAGTCAAGGGAACGACCCCATGAGCGCCACTCACGTCTTCTACAAGGTTGAGATCGACCTCCACGAGTCTCCCCAGCACCCTATCATCTACTTCCGCAAGTGCAAGCGTTGCAGCACTGCCAAGGGTGCCGACCGTCAGCACAACCGCATTGTGAATGAGACTGTGAACGACTGGCGTCCATTCTCCCAGAAGATCAGTCGCTACACCGTCTCCCGTGTGCCAGCTGACGTAGTGGTCCACGGCGACATCCGCTGACCCCATTTCACCCTATACTAACTTCAGTTCAAACGAAACCGATGAACGACTTCTTTGAGATTGCCGATGCTCCTGGTGAGATCTTTGACATTCCTGAGATGCAAGATCTTGACAGTGAGGATAAGTTTGATGTGAATGAGTATCTGAACGGTAACTACGATTACTAATGGAAACGTTACAACTGTCACAGAAGGAGATTAAGGTTCTCCTGGAAATCCTTGAGTCACAGGACTTAAGTGAAGTCAATCAGAATGTTTCTGATTTGGTTGTACTTCACGATAAGATCTCTTCACTTCAGACTTACTAATGTCTTTTGTTTCTTTTCCCACTGACCCTAACATCATGAACGCTTCTGATCTTCAAGAACTGAAAGAGAACTATGCCAATATGATTATTGATGGTATGGATATGGATAGTCTGTGTCAAATGGCATTTGATTTGTTGATGGACGCCTATAAGGATTGTAGTGAGGATGATATTAAGGAAGAGATTTTAGACTTGTATGATGAGGAAATGCTAGAGTCTTTGATGCCAGTTGAAGAAGTGTCACAGTAACTGTAGACAGACTCTTTATACCTGTTACAATACAAACAACCACAAGGGAGACTTATGAAGTTCGACAACTTTGATATGTCAGACGACCAACGAATTGACATTGTGGAAGGTTTATTAGATGAGGTAGTGCATCTTCACAATGCGTTTGTTGAGGCTGAGGAGGATGAAAATGCAGACTGTTTGTATCAGGAGTTTGCAGAGTGGTTAGAGGTTGATGAGAACGGACATTATGAAGTTATGTGGGCTCCTAACTTCACTTTGATCAACTGATGGAGAAGAAACAAATGAAACCGACGAAACTGTGGTATCAGACTTTAGCAGTTATGCAAGAGGATGCACCTGAATTAGTGGATGAGTTCCTTGAATCAACTGCTGCAAAGATGGAAGTGACTGTTGATTATCTGATGCAAGAGTTCCTATGACTGAAGAAGTAAAACTCCATCTTGCGTTGATGCAAGTGAACAACATTATTTCACTGATGCAAGGAAATCAGTATGAGCAGTTTATGAAAGGAAAACTTGTAGGGTTACAGGTTGAGATCAATAGGCAGTTATCCTGCTTGACATTTAATAAAGAGCAGAGTAAAATCAAGGAGTAATTTACACACTGAAATGAAGTATCTTTATCTGGTTGATTACTGGGTGCCGTTTCCATCGTCAGAGTATGGTGGATTGATTACAGTCATTGCAAAGACTAATGTTGAGTGTCATGATATTCTTCTTGATTGGAGGGACGAATGTGATACTAAATATGACAACCTGATTATGGAAAAGGTAACAACTGCTATCACATATGAGTTAGCAAACGATGAAGAATCAGGTATTGTAGAAACCTTTACGACTTAGGACTTATGGAACGACTGTATCGCATTGAAGAAGAATCCACAAGTGGATGGCACCTAACTGAATTAACTGATGTTAAGTTGACTCGTGAGCAAGCAAAGCAACGCCTTGAGCAATTACTTAGGGAAGGATACAATCCAGAGCGATTGCGTGCTATCCCTGATAACTGAATATCATCAACCACCAAAAGGATATGAATACCAGACAGTACAATTTAAGCGTGACATTGTTGCTGTCTGGCTTTTATGTCATCGTCGGTTTGTGTACAATCACGGTGCTCCAACACGCACTATCTACGCCTTCTATAATACAAAAACAAAGCAATTCCACGCCCCAATCAATTCAAAGACAGTAGGACAACCAGTATCACTCAAGGATACAACTCCCTACACTTCTATGCCCCTTAATCTTAATCCACTCCAATATGCCTTCTTACATTCCTGAAGTAGATGATTATGTTCGTTGGAATAAAGAGAAACATTCAGTAGAAGGATGGATCTACTACAAAGACCAACAATACATTACTATTGAAACAGGAGTCAAGTGTAAGGATACAGAGGATATTCAAAATTGCCCTATACATCATAAGACTCATACTTTGGTATTGTGTTTCCCAGAGTATTATCATCAATTAACTTATATCAAATCAAGAGCAAATAAATATGATGAGAAGTAATCCATCATAGTAGTGAAGACTTATAAGCAATTCCAAGAAGCAGTAGCATTAGCAGCGCCTTTATTAGCACCCGCTGCTGCTACTTTTGTTGCTGGTGCTGCTGCTAATGTCTTAAAGGCAACAAGTAGAAAACCAGCAGTACAAAGACCTTCTGGTAAGATAACAGCAGCAGAGAAACAAAAGAGACAGGCACAACAAGATAGAAGAGCAGCAGCGGCAGAAAGAAATAGAGAAAGAGCAGAACAAGGTATTGATGCTTTATTAGGTTCTGATGCTGAAAGAAAAGCAGCAGCACAGGCAAGAGCAAACCAACCACAAATACAAAAGGAGTTGCGTAGAAAAGCAACCCGTGAAAGAATGAGAAAAGCAGCAGAAAGAAACAACATCCCAGAAGCATACTCAAAGGCGGAAAAAGAATCTCATATTACACCTAAACCTACTACCTTTCAAACTATCACAAGGACAGTAAAGGATGATGGCAAACACTTCCCTTATAGAGAAGTATTACCTAAGAAGAACGTAGAGTATAATACACCAGTAAAACCTACTGTATTACCTAAGAAGAAGGATAAACCTATCTGGAATAATAAAGAGTTCCAATACCCAGGTATGCCTATCAAAGACTTATTAAGAGGAGGAACAACACTATGAACTATCAAGAGTTTATCCTAGAAGTTAATAAGCATAGAGATAGTAAGTTAATGTATCAGTATGGTGAAAGAAATAAACCAGAGAACTATCTACCAAAAGATCCAGTAAAGGATGCTAAGAAGGTAAAGGTGGCGCAAATTGTTCCTACATCTAAGAACAATCAGATACCTTTTAAGTATTCTACTTATGGTATTGATACTACTAATAGAGAGGAAGGATTGAAGAAGAAAGTAAGGGCAATGGAGAGGTTAGGTATCCTACACGGAGGTACAAGAGCAAAAGACTTACAGTAGGGTAAAATACACTAAAATCAACCAATTTACCCCTTAAATGGGGTTTTTTTGTATTTAAAATACCTTTTTAAATATAAATTAAAGATTTATTCTTCTTGATAATAATTCTCAATAAGGTTGAATAATGATATGAATTCGTATTGTTTTGTGTGATTTTATGTGTGTTAAAACCTTATAAAGACCTCATCCTTATGCCTTATAAACTCTTATAAATGGTCGGATCTGATGCAAGTTTAGCGAGCGTATCATAAGACGGGCAGGTTGTCAAGTCACACGGCGGCGAAAAGTCACAGAACCCACACATAAATTCTCAGAGAATTATAAATAATGGTTATGAATCTCGACGAGACTTATACCTAGACAGGTTGAATCTCGACTAGATATATGCTACAATAACCAAGCACACAAGATCTCGACGAGCTTATGTACGACGATTACGATCTCGACTATACATTCAGCAACGATTATAATCTCGACGAGGATGCATACTACGAGTTTTATGCACAACTAGATGCACAAGATCTCGACGAGGAATACACACGAGATGCACTAGATTATGATGCACTTGCATATCGTCATTATGCATGATATAATCTAGATACACACATCTAGATTACGCACACTAGATTATACGCACAATCGCACATCTAGTCACATGTTAACACATAACAAGCGCCTAGTTACTATAACGCTCAACGTCATGTGTTATGATGATTTAGACTTACAAAGTCTAAATTGGAGAGATTTGTTAGATCTCCACGGTGACGAAGAAGTGAACACTAACATAAAAGAATATGAAGTGGAAATATAATGTGACACTATGATTACTGTCACATCGTTATAGTAACTTATTCGTTCTTAAGTATAAAGAACTCGGCGGCTGATCCGTCTTGTGACAGTTGGGCAAGTGTCCACCATATACCCCACTGGGTCTCCTGGTGGGGTATTGTTATTGGGTCGTCAGGAAAGCGTTATGCTCAAGGGTCAAATCTTCCTCAGCAAAGTTAATGAAATGAAAGCACAGAATGTTGCAATGAGTGAGATTGCAAGTGCTTGTGGATATAATGATTTGAATGCATTTTATGAGGAGTTGTTGACTGTCAAGGGTCGTAAGGTTGAGTATAACGAAACCACCGACGAGTGGAGTGTGGTTTGAGTAACTAATAGGGGAGTAACTTTGCTCCCCTTTCTTTATACCTTGGTCAGCCGCCGATCCGAATTCGTAGTATTATATTTTTGCTGATACGGATTCGTATCAGAAGGACAGAAAAAACCAGTTGGCAGAGTGGCACAAGAGGGGTTGAGATTGGCGGGGATCTATGCGATCTTAGGAGTATGAAAAAAGCACTTCGCAACGACTCCTCCGCCTTCTACGTCCGTCGGACCTGGACCGACTTCGTGGGTCGGACCGTTAAGATCGATCACGTCGGTCCCTATATGGAAAACCAAGACTACGCTGTCGCACTTCAGGAACAGCACGACCGCCGTCGGCAGGTCCCCGCGACCGAGCAAATCACAAAGTGGGAGTGGGTGGACGGTCCCACCGCAATCGCTGATCTGATCTTTAACTGAACTGAAAGAATTATGCTGGTCCGTATGACTCAAACTCAAGAGAACTTGTTTAACTCTGCTCTGGAATCTCTGCCTCAGTTCGTTATGGAAACCGACGCAGATTGGTGTATGGTTTATGACTTTATGGAAGCACAGTGTGGTGACCTTCCTGATTATGCTTGGGATAAAGTTGCTGAGGTTTATGAAGAATTCAACAACGATTCCCGCTTCTGAGGTTATTATGAAAGAATACAAGTTTGCTTTCGTCGGTGTACATAAGCGTAACGATTATCACGACGTTTTATGTTACCTAGCAAAAACTTCTGAGGAAGCACTAAAGAAGTGTCAAACGATTAACCCTGACTTTGAAATACACAACTGGGGACTATTACAACATATGGTATAACAAACTCTCTTTGAGTTCTTTATACTCAGGGCGGCTGCCGAGTGGACAGTTGGGGAACTGGCACACTACCAACCCCAAAGCGTCGGACCCCGTGCTTATAATAGAGTCATGAACAAAACCAAAGCAGACCTGCCCCTGATCCTGGCAGACTACACTGAATTCGTGAACCAGCAGCAGCGCCGCTGGGCGGCAATGCGGGCAGAGGTTGCCGCGGGGACTGAGATCCTGACCCCTGAACCCGAACCCCAGCAACAGTGGTTCGCCAAGTGGGAAGCAACCCGCCCCCAAGGACAGTGGGGATGCTGGCACATCTCCGACCGCGACTGAGACCCGCGACCCTGTAGAATAACCACAACAGCAAAGCACTGATGCTCAACCGTCTCCAACTCACCACCCTGTGGGTCCGTCAGCACTGTGAGTCTCTTAAGGTCTCCGCTTCGGAGCAGGTCATCGCTCGGGTTCAAATGTCGGTCCAGCAACTGTCAGATGCCGAAGTGGCACAGTTCCTGTCAGAGCCCGCCTGAGCGGGTTCTACAATAACCACAACGACAACCACCCGATGCGTTACCCCATCAACTGCAACGACTCCCGCAGTGTCTGGACCCTGCGCCTGAACCCCATCACGGGAACCGCACGGGTCCGCTGGTTCAACTCCCCACTGGTTGAGTATCGCCACACTGGGGTCTCACGTCGCGCCATCCTTAAGATGCTTTGGTTCAGTGGAGACACCTCAAAGGGACAGTGGGTAAACTGTCACTGCCTGGCATCCTGACCCCCTCCGACCCCTTACAATACACACATCAACCAAAGGCAACCAACCATGCGTAAGATCGAAACCCTGATGAACGCCGCCATCACCGACAACGCCACCTGGGCTCTGGACAATACCCAAGTGACCCTGAACGCTGAGGGTGAGTCTGAGGTGTTCCTCTACGGTAACCTGATCGCCCGAATCGGTGAAAACTTTGTTCAACTGTTCGACGGGGGCTACCGTTCGGTCACTACCAAATCCCGCCTGAATGCCATCTGCACTGCCCACGCTGTGGACGGTGAGGGAGTTTTCCAGAAGGCGGGTGAGTGGTTCGTCCGTCAGTATGACACCGCCGCTAAGACCTGGCAGACTGTCCCCTTTGAGTCTGGCATCACCCTGGTGTGACACCTGACACACTGGTCCGGGGGTCTTGACCTGACCCCCCTTCCCCTTGTATCTTATAAGAGTCAAAGACAGGACACCAACCGATGACCAACGCTTCCCTCTCCAACCTGACCGCCATCGCTACCGAACTCAACGCCGCTGGTAAGGAAGTCTCCATCAAGCGCCTCCCCACCCGCAAGCCCCGTAAGGGTGAGACCTGGCAGCGTCAGTCCCAGCACGGTGCTGGTCGTGCTATGGGTGCCGTCAACGGCTCCAGTGAGGGTGCCACTGGTGCCACCACCACGGGCGGCGGTAAGGGTATGAACCTGAACCGTGTCTACGGTATGGGCGCTTCTATGGTTAAGGACCTGGAGGGTGCTAAGCGCCGCGCTGCTGCTCAATACAAAGCAGACCGCCGCGCCCTGGTGCTGGGTCTCTGACCCCCACCCCCTCTGGGTTCGTTAGGCAGCAGTGCCCCCCGTTGTGGGGGCGTTGCGCCGTGGCGCGTTAGGCGGTTTATAAAACCCATGGGTCCCTGTAAGCTATAAAGTGTTACGATCACGAGATCAATATTGAACTCAATGTTTTTCTATATAAAACAAAAGTCGAATACGAAATACCTGAGATGCAAAAAAATCCGGACAAAAATTTTACGACTGTAGAGGTCGATGCTGTAACTGGGGAGTATTATGTAGTATTACCAGAGTGGGTAGTATCAGAGTTTGGTTGGTATGAGGGCACGGAGGTTAATATGGAGGTTGATGGTGATAGTATTGTGATTACGGAGATAGTTCCTTGACTTCCCCTATAAATTACTGTATGATACTGAGGTAACGTTACTTTCTTATGGCTAAAGGATTTACTGTTAAAGCGAAGGCACCCGCACCTTCTGTAAGCAACGAAGAGTGGGATTATAACAAGGCACGGGAGATGATCCGTGGGAAGTCAATTGTATTTTGTCTTCCAGGGCGTGGAGTGTCTTACACGTATTTGAAGAACTTTGTACAGCTCTGTTTTGATATTGTACAAGCAGGGGGAAGTATTCAGATTAGTCAGGACTATTCTTCCATGGTAAACTTTGCAAGATGCAAGTGTCTTGGAGCGAACGTCTTGCGTGGACCTGATCAGATTCCCTGGGACGGCAAATTAAATTATGATTATCAATTATGGATTGATAGTGATATTGTATTCAATACTGAGAAGTTTTATCAGTTAGTATTGATGGACAAGGATATTGCCAGTGGATGGTATTGTACGGAGGACGGGCACACGACTTCTGTTGCACATTGGATGGAAGAGGATGACTTCCGAAACAATGGTGGAGTTATGAATCATGAAACCTTAGAGACGATTCAGAAGCGTAAGAAGCCTTTTACAGTTGACTATGCAGGATTTGGGTGGTTAATGATTAAGAAGGGAGTCTTTGAGCATCCTGAGATTAAGTATCCTTGGTTTGCACCAAAGATGCAAGTCTTTGAGTCTGGTGAAGTACAGGATATGTGTGGAGAGGATGTAAGTTTCTGTTTAGATGCAATCTCAGCAGGTTTTGAGATTTGGTGCGATCCTCGGATTAGAGTTGGACACGAAAAGACAAGGGTGATCTGATAGAATGGCTAACGATCTTTACAATATCTATTGTAAGGGAGAGAAGATATACTCCCACTTGACACAGGAGGAGTATTTTGATATTATGGAGGACCTGTCGGTAGAGTTTTATCAGACAGGAACTCCAAGTCCAAACGACTTAGAAACTGAAATTATCTCGGAGAAACATTATGGCTATGCGTAAAGGTGGCGGTTATGTGGAGGGTGCTCCCAAGAAAACTCGTCAGGGGCGAGGGATGAATACGAAGTATGCGGCAACTTCTCGCAATAAGGCTAAGAAGAAGTATCGCGGGCAAGGTAGGGGTTAAATAGGACAGTTACTTAATTAAGAATGAGTTGTCTTATCACCAACCTCCCTTCACAAGAGGTGTGGGTCCGTAAAGAATATCTAACAGATCATCAAAGCGGTCATGGTGAATTTGTAAAGGGCGTCTGGGTATCGGCTAAGTCGATTCCTGGGCGTGCTTTTTATTTTGAGACGTATTTACCTGAGTATGCGGCAATGTATGATAAGTTGCCTATTAGTGCTTTTGTATCAAAACCCGAGACACCAGACCCTGATATGGACTTACCTAACCTACAGTTTTGGAACTGTATGGATTATGGTGTTGTTAG
>BCSF01000095.1_pt1 | contig 38764 bp, 33 predicted proteins | sample 1016431 | NCBI WGS metagenome assembly BCSF01 (sample SAMD00045685;SAMD00045686;SAMD00045687;SAMD00045688;SAMD00045689;SAMD00045690;SAMD00045691;SAMD00045692;SAMD00045684;SAMD00045690;SAMD00045691;SAMD00045692;SAMD00045684;SAMD00045685;SAMD00045686;SAMD00045687;SAMD00045688;SAMD00045689, study... | reverse complement strand
TTAACTTGGCAACCATATCAAGTGACAGTAGGTATGGTATATTATCCAAGTCCGGTCCTGATGCAAAGAAGATGTTCACAGATAAGGTGGTACCCATATCAGTTAATTATCCCTTCTTTTTCAAACCGACCCAGGACGGAATGGACCGTCCAAAGACCGAACTTGCCTACCGTGTACCCGCAACCAAGTACACCCGTCGTAAGCTCACCTCCTCCGCCGACGAGACCTTACAGGACGAATTACAGGGATTGGACACTACCATCGACTGGAAGAATACCGGTGACAACTCCTACGATGGGGAGAAGCTCAAACTCCTCGTTCATGACGAGTCCGGCAAGTGGGAAAAGCCGAACAACATCCTCAACAACTGGAGGGTTACGAAAACCACGTTAAGGCTAGGTAGTAGAATTATTGGAAAGTGTATGATGGGATCAACATCAAATGCTTTAGACAAAGGAGGTAAAGAATTTAAAAAATTATATGATGACTCAGATGTCACAAAAAGAAACAGCAATGGACAGACTCGCTCAGGATTATATAGTTTGTTCATACCTATGGAATGGAATTACGAAGGATACATTGATTCTTATGGATTACCTGTATTCGATACACCAAAAAAACAAGTTAAAGATCCGCACGGTATAACAATAAAACAAGGTGTTATAGAATATTGGGAAAATGAAGTAGAAGGATTAAAAGAAGATCAAGACGCTTTAAATGAATTTTATAGGCAGTTTCCTCGTACAACTAAACACGCTTTTAGAGACGAGTCAAAACAATCTTTATTTAATCTAACTAAGATATATGAGCAAATAGATTTTAATGAAGATTTAAAAAATAGTATAAATATAACAAGAGGTAGTTTTCAATGGGAAAATGGAGATCAAGACACTAGAGTTATATTTGTACCAAATAAACAAGGAAGATTTTTAATTACTTGGATACCAGATATTAATATACAAAATAGAAGATATATTAAAAACGGTATAAATTACCCAGGTAATGAACATATGGGAGCATTTGGTTGTGACCCATATGATATATCAGGAACAGTAGATAAAAGAGGTTCAAATGGTTCGCTGCATGGGCTTACAAAGTTTAGTATGGAAAATGCACCTCCAAATCATTTTTTCTTAGAATATATAGCGAGACCTCAAACTGCTGAAATATTTTTTGAAGATGTGTTAATGGCGTGTGTATTTTATGGTATGCCAATACTCGCAGAGAACAATAAACCAAGATTACTTTACTATTTTAAACGTAGAGGTTATAGAGGCTTTGCAATGAATAGACCTGATAAAGCAAGAAATAAATTATCTGTAACAGAAAGAGAAATAGGTGGAATACCTAATTCTAGTGAAGATATAAAGCAAGCTCACGCTGCGGCGATTGAAACGTATGTTGAAAGTTTTATAGGATTAAAAGAAACAGGATATGGAGATATGTATTTTCAAAGAACGTTAGAAGACTGGGCTAAATTTAATATAAATAATAGAACAACTCATGATGCTTCGATCAGCTCAGGTTTAGCTCTTATGGCGTGTAACAAACACAGATATACACCAACAACAAAAAGAGAATTACAACCTGTTGATTTAGGTATTAAAAAATATAATAATAAAGGATCGACATCAAAAATTATAAGTTAAATGAATATATATACTAACACTAATAGTCCTTTTCCAAGTCAAGTAGTAAGTGACGTAGAAAAAGCTAGTATTGAGTATGGAACACAAGTTGCTCAAGCTATAGAGCAAGAGTGGTTTTCACAAGGAAGGACTAGTGGTAATAGATACTTAACTAACTGGAATAATTTCCATATGTTAAGATCATATGCTAGAGGTGAGCAGTCAATACAAAAATACAAAGATGAGTTAGCTATTAATGGTGATTTATCTTATTTAAATTTAGACTGGAAACCAGTACCTATATTATCTAAGTTTGTAGATATAGTAGTAAACGGTATATCATCAAAAACTTATGATATAAAAGCTTATGCTCAAGATCCTGAGTCAATAAAGAAAAGAACTAGCTATGCTTCTAAGATATATGAAGACATGCTGTCTAAAGAATATTTAGATAACTTAAAAAACACTTTAGGTATTGATTTATATCAAACACCTAATACAGATATAGTACCAGAAACAACAGAAGAGTTAGAACTTCACATGCAATTATCGTATAAGCAAAGTGTAGAAATAGCAGAAGAAGAAGCTATATCTAGTGTACTTGCTCAAAACAAATATGATTTAATTAGACGTAGATTAAATATGGATTTAGCTGTTTGCGGTATCGCAGCGGCTAAAACTAGTTTTAATACAGCTGAAGGTATTACTGTTGATTATGTTGATCCAGCATATATGATATATTCTTATACAGAGGATCCAAATTTTGAAGATATATATTATGTTGGTGAATTAAAAGCTATAACAATACCAGAGCTTAAAAAAGAGTTTCCTAATATATCTGACGATGAATTAAAAAGAATACAAGCAATGCCAGGTAATAAATCTTATATTACTGGTTGGGGTGATTATGATGAAAACACAGTGCAAGTTTTATATTTTGATTATAAAACATATCATAACCAAGTATTTAAAATAAAGCAAACAGATCAAGGATTAATGAAAGCTATTGAAAAGCCAGACACATTTAATCCACCAGAAAATGATATGTTTGAAAGAGTTTCAAGATCTATTGAGGTATTGTATAGTGGTGCTAAAGTTTTAGGTACTGATACAATGCTTAAATGGGAACTTGCTGAAAATATGTCAAGACCTTATGCTGATACTACAAAGGTTAAGATGAACTACGCTATATGTGCGCCTAGAATTTATAAAGGTAGAATAGAATCACTAGTTAGTAAATGTACTGGTTTTGCTGATATGATTCAAATTACACATTTAAAACTACAACAAGTTATATCTCGTATGGTACCAGATGGTGTTTATTTAGATATGGACGGACTTGCTGAAGTTGATTTGGGTAATGGTACTAATTATAATCCAGCAGAAGCATTAAATATGTATTTCCAAACTGGTAGTATTGTTGGTAGAAGTTTGACGCAAGAAGGTGATATGAATCCAGGTAAAGTTCCAATACAAGAACTTAATTCTGGGACAGGTGCAGGTAAGATACAAAGTCTTATACAAACTTATCAATACTATTTACAGATGATAAGAGACGTTACGGGTCTAAATGAAGCTAGAGATGGTAGTTTACCAGACCGTAACACGCTTGTAGGACTGCAGAAACTAGCCGCTAATGCATCAAATGTAGCAACTAGACATATTGTACAGTCTAGCTTATTTTTAACGCTTAAATTAGCAGAAAATATTAGCTTAAAAGTAGCTGATGCTTTAGAGTTTCCATTAACTAGAGCGTCATTACAGAACTCTATATCAACATATAACATTAGAACATTAGACGAAGTTGTTAATCTTAATTTACATGACTTTGGTATTTTCTTAGAATTAGAACCAGATGAAGAAGAAAAACAACAACTAGAAGCTAATATACAAATAGCTTTACAAGCTAAAAACATTGATGTTGAAGATGCTATTGATTTAAGACAAATTAAAAATCTTAAACTAGCTAATCAAATGTTGAAAGTGAAACGTAAGGAAAAAGCTAAACAAGATCAATTAGCACAACAAGCTAATATTCAAGCTCAAAGTGAAGCTCAAGCAGCAGCAGCAGAGAAAACAGCTATGGCAGAAGTACAAAAACAGCAAGCTATATCTGGCGCTAATGTAGAATATGAAAAAGCTAAGAGTGAGTTTGAAAAAGATCGTATGCAGCTGCAAGCTCAGCTTAAAAAACAAGAAATGCAAATGCAGCACCAGTTTAACATGCAGTTAAAGCAAGTTGAAGTTCAAGGTGTTGCTAAAAAAGAGGAAATGATTGAGGATCGTAAAGATAAGAGAAGTAAAATGGAAGCTACTCAAGCAAGTGAGTTAATATCACAACGTAAAAATGATTCTCCACCAATAAACTTTGAAGAACCTACTATGCAAGAAGGTATGCAACCTCCTATGCCTATGTAGGTAATTATTAATTTTATATTATTATATTATGTCAGAAATTAAAACAAATGAACCTGTTAAACAGGAAGGTGACTTTAAAATAAAAAGTAAACCAAAAAAACCAAAACAATTAGGTAATAAAGAACAAGAAATACAAAAGGTAAATATTAAAGAACCTTTAGTAGAAGTTGAGCCTGATGTTAAAAAAGTAGAAATAAAAAAAGAAGACGATGCCATTCAAATCGGAGAAACAAAGGAGATACCTGTGGGCGAACCATCCGGAGATAGCGCAAAGGTGGGAGAATCTGTACAAGAGTCCAACGAGACTACTGAAGGGTTTTCTCCGATCCAAGAAGTAACTGAAGAAGAAGTTAAGCAAGAAGTAAAACAACCAGAAGTAAAACCAGTTGAACAACCAGCTGTAGATTTACCTGAAAATGTAGAAAAGCTTGTTAGCTTTATGAAAGAAACAGGTGGTACTGTAGAAGATTACGTTAGATTAAACGCTGACTACAGTAATATTGATGAAACAGCATTGTTAAAAGAATATTACAAAAAAAACAAACCTCATTTAGATTCAGATGATGTAGATCTTATATTAGAAGATTATACGTGGGACGAAGATTTACATGAGGAAAAAGAAATACGTAAAAGAAAACTTGCGTTTAAAGAAGAAATTGCTAAGGCTAGAACATATCTAGACAACTTGAAAAATAAATACTATGACGAAATTAAATTACGTCCTGGTGTAACTCAAGAGCAGCAGAAAGCAATGGACTTTTTTAATCGTTACAATAAACAGCAAGAACAGGCTGAGCAACTACACACACAGTTTAAACAAAGTACTCAACAGCTTTTCAACGATCAATTCAAAGGTTTTGATTTTGAAGTTGGAGGTAAAAAGTATAAGTATAACATACAAAATCGTGATGCAGTTGCAGAAAACCAATCAAACATTAACAATCTGATAGGGAAGTTCCTAGATGCAGATGGTAATGTAGTAGACCCGGCTGGTTATCATAAAGCAATGTATGCTGCTGAAAACGTAGATAGAATCGCTACTCATTTTTACGAACAAGGTAAAGCTGATGCCGTCAAGGATGTAGTTAACAAATCTAAAAACCTTTCTGATGTAAAAGCTAGACAAGGTAATACAGGTGAAGTTTTCATCGGTGGAATGAAAGTAAAATCGATTAGTGGTGCGGACTCTACAAAACTTAAAATAAAAACAAGAAAGTTTAACTAATTTAAAATTTATTAATTATGGGTACATTAACTCCACAGTTTGGAACAATATTACCATCTCAGAAGCAAGAGCTTTTAAATAGCAATTATTTAAAGTTCAACACTGGAGGTGCTAATGATTTTATCCAACAGTATTTACCAGAGGTCTACGAAGCTGAAGTAGAGCGTTATGGAAACAGAACGTTATCTGGATTTTTAAGAATGGTCGGTGCAGAAATGCCAATGACCTCTGACCAAGTAATCTGGTCTGAGCAAAATAGATTACATATTTCATATGACAACATGACTGCTAACGGTGGTGGTACTATTTTAACATTAAGTGCTACAGCTGGTCAGAACATGGTTATTTCTGTAAATGACACTGTAGTTGTGTTAGATACAGGTACTGGTGCTTCAGGAAAAGCAATTGTTACTGCTGTAACAGCTGGTGGACCTGGTGTTGGTAACATTACAGTACAAGCATGGGACGGTGTTCAGTATACTGCTGCAAACAACTTTAATTCTGGAAGTCTTAAAGTATTTGTTTACGGTTCTGCATATAGCAAAGGAAGATCTACTGCTGGAACACTTGCTGATTCAGTAAGAGTTTCTGTTGATCCTTCTTTCACGCAATATGCTAACTCACCAGTTATTATTAGAAACCAATACGTAGTAAATGGTTCTGATATGGCACAAATCGGTTGGGTTGAAGTTGCTACTGAAGATGGTGCTTCTGGATACTTATGGTATTTAAAAGCTGAGTCTGAAACTAGATTAAGATTCGAAGACTACCTAGAAATGGTATGTGTTGAAGGTGAATTAAATACAGCTGCAGGTGCTGGTGATTATCAAATCGACAAGTTACCAGGTACTGAAGGTTTATTTGCTGCTATCGAAGGAAGAGGTAATGTTGAAGTAGGATTTACTGCTGCAACTGGTATTTCTGATTTTGATGAGATTCTTAAAAACCTAGATACTCAAGGAGCTATCGAAGAAAACATGCTTTTCTTACAAAGACAAACTGCTCTAGATTTTGATGACATGTTAGCTAGCATTTCTGCTGGTGGACAAGGTGGTGTTGCTTATGGATTATTTGAAAATTCAGAAGAAATGGCACTTAACCTAGGATTCTCAGGATTTAGAAGAGGTTCTTATGACTTTTACAAAACTGATTGGAAATACTTAAATGATGCTTCTACAAGAGGTGCTGTTACAGGTATTAACTCAATCGAAGGTGTATTAGTACCAGCTGGAACTTCTACAGTTTATGATCAAGTTTTAGGAACTAACATCAGAAGACCTTTCTTACACGTTAGATATAGAGCTTCTCAAGCTGACGATAGAAGAATGAAGTCTTGGGTGACTGGTTCTGCAGGTGGTGCATTTACTTCAACTCTTGATGCTATGGAAATCAACTTCCTATCAGAAAGATGTTTAGTAACACAAGCTGCTAACAACTTTGTATTATTCAAAGGAGTGTAATTTTTTATAAGGTAAGGGCGCTTCGGCGCCCATATACCTTTAACTTATTTAATTTTATTATATCATGACAAAAAAGAAAAAAGAAGAAAAGGTTGTAGAAGAGCCAGTGGCTGTTGCAGAACCTAAAAAAGAAACACCTAAGGTTGTAAAACCTGAATGGGAAGTAAAAGATAGAACATATCTATTAAAAGGAAATAAAACACCTTTAACATTAACAATACCAGGTAAGCATACAAGAAAACATGCTTTATTATGGTTTGATCCAAAAACACAGAAACAAAGAGAAATAAGATATGCTACCAATATGTCTTCACCACTTGCAGATGAGCAAAAAGGAGAAGCAACTCTTGGGCATATTATTTTTAGAGATGGTAGACTTGATGTACCAGCAAAAAATATTGCTTTACAAAAATTATTAAGTCTATATCACCCTTTAAAAGATAAAATGTATACTGAATTTAAACCAGTTCAAAACGCAGAAGATGAACTTGAAACTATTGAGTGGGAAATCGATGCTTTAAATGCTGCTAGAACAATTGATATTGATCAAGCAGAAGCAATAATGAGGGTTGAACTAGGATCTAAAGTTGGTCTAATGAGTTCTAAAGAAATAAAAAGAGATTTACTTTTATTTGCTAAAAGAAATCCAAAGTTATTTATTGAATTAGCTAGAGATGAAAATGTAATGCTTAGAAACTTAGCTATTAGAGCTGAAGAAGCTGGTGTTATAACATTGTCGCAAGACCAAAGAACATTTTATTGGGGTTCAAATAATAGAAAGTTAATGAATGTACCGTTTGATGAAAATCCATACTCGGCATTTGCATCTTTCTTGAAAACTGATGAAGGTGTTGAAATCTATAAATCTATAGATAAAAAACTAAATTAACAAGTGATAATAATATAGGGGCAGCGCTTGCTGCCTCTGTATTATAATAAATAAATATAATGGCGGTAAATATAAATACAGTATACACTACAGTCTTGTACATATTAAACAAAGAACAAAGAGGCTATATAACTCCTGCTGAGTTTAATAGTCTAGCTACACAAGTACAAGAAGAAATATTTGAATCATATTTTCCTGATGGTAATCAATTAAACCGTCCTAATCAACAAAATATCCAAAATGATACAGAGTTTTTTAATATGTTTAAAAACAATGCTTATAAACTGTATCCTTTTGAAGAAGAAGCAAGCTTTACTTATAACGTCGCTAATGATGGTTGGATATATGCAGGTTCAAGACCTTTATATAATATAGGTGAAGTTATATCTACTTATAATACAACTAACCCACAAAGTAACGGTCCTCGTTACGATTCTATAACACAAGTTAGCAGCAGAAGTGATTATAATGAAATTACTAGATCAAAACTAACTGAACCTACAGCTCAATATCCTTTAGCATATATAACTAATGTAGCAATTGCTCCATCAACTACACGTCAGGTTTTTATGAAAATATCACCAAAACCAGATTCAGTAATTGCTAACTGTATAGTAAATCCAACAGCACCTAACTGGGCTTTTACTATTGGTTCATTAGGTCAGTATTTATACAATAATACAACTTCTGTAGATTTTCAATTAGATATATCTGAGCAAACTAATATTATTACTAATATATTAAAATACGCTGGTGTTATAATTAGAGATCAAGAAATAATTCAAACAGCTATGCAAGATGCTGCTAAAGTTGAACAAAACGAAAAATCATAATGTCAAAAATAACAGAAACAAACGCACAATATTATCAAGGCGCGCAAGGCTTTAGAGGTGATGCTGGAAATACAGCTGGTCAATCGTTTACAACTACTTTTGATACTGATTTAGTTTTTAAAGATGTCAATGCTTGGGATCCTAATAATGAAAATTATGTTTTAAATAATTTTAAACTATATACTAGTACTACAGGTTTTCCAGGAAGTTTTACTGAATATACATCTGCTTATACAGTTGTAAATAATGTAATTACTATTACAGGTAATCCTGGTGCTAACGCGTATATAGTTGTACAACTTAAAAAATTAGATGGCGGTAAGTATGGTAATAACGATGCTTATGGTGAAGCTGTAGAAAATAATTATGGTGGATATGAATATATAAAACTTAATGATATTGTAAACAACTTTATGGTTGGTTATGTTGGAGATGGTAAAGTTATACAAACATGTAAAAAATCTGATGTTGTTTTCTTTGCAAAAAGAAGTTTGCAAGAATTTAGTTATGATACATTAAAAAGTATTAAATCATCTGAATTAACTGTACCTTCAACATTATCTTTAATAATACCACAAGATTATGTAAACTATGTTAGCTTTTGCTACATAGATCAATTAGGCGTAAAAAGACCTATATATCCAGCTAATAATTTAACTACAGATCCATATTATACTTTTATACAAGACGAGCAAGCTGTTCCAACACAAGATAATTTTGGTGAAAATATAGAAGGTACTTCTATAACAGAAGCTAGATGGAAAGAAGCTAACACTAAATTATTAAATGGTGAGTGGTATCGTGATTTTGATTATTACGGTTATGCTAACCCAGATTTATGGAGTTTAAATGGACCATGGAACTGGGGTAGATTATATGGTCTTGATCCTAAATTATCACAAGCAAATGGTTGGTTTGGCGTTGATGAAAGAGAAGGTAAGTTTACTTTTTCTAGTAATTTATTAGATAAATTAGTTGTATTAGAATATATTTCTGATGGACTTGCTTATGACTTAGATACTAAAGTTCCTAAAATGGCTGAGGATGCTATGTATAAAAGCATACTATATAATATAGTTTCAACAAGAGCGAATCAACCAGAGTATGTTGTACAAAGATATAAAAAAGATAGATACGCTGCTTTACGTAATGCTAAAATAAGATTATCTAATATTAAATTACCAGAGTTTACACAGATTATGCGTGGTAAATCTAAATGGATAAAACACTAAAATTTAATGGCAAAAGTTGTTAACACCTTTGTTAAAGGTAAATTAAATAAAGACCTAGACGCTCGTTTAATACCAAACGGAGAATATAGAGATGCCAGAAATGTACAAGTAAGTAAATCAGAAGGACCAGATGTAGGTGAATTAGAAAATGTTTTAGGTAATAAACTAACTAGTTTAACGTTTCCAGCTAATAGCAAGTGTATTGGTTATGTAACTGATGATACTAATAATTTTATATATTTATTTGTAACAGACAATGCTACAGCAGATTATGTTCAATCAGGTACTGGTTCTAATCATAAAATTTACCAATATAACACGTTAACAGATACTTTTGTTAGTTTGATATTTGCAGGTGCGTTTTTAAATTTTTCACAATTATTTCCTATATATGGTATTAATATTGTAGAAAATTTGTTGTTTTGGACAGATAATCGCAATCAACCTAGAAAAATAAATATTGAAAGAGCTGTTGCTAATAGTAGATATTATCAAACAGAAGATCAAATATCTGTAGCAAAATATAATCCATATCAACCAATACAACTTTGGCAAGAAAGTGATTTAGGAGGAAGTGTTCCTTACGAAACTACAATGAAAAATGTAACTAGTAAAACAACTCCTGTTGGTTTTACAGCTACAGCGCCTGGCGCATCTGTTGGGTCAAACATTACAATTACAACTATAACAGCTAAAGGTGTTAATCCAGTTGCTGGACAAAGCGTTGGTTATATAGCTACTGGTACTACTAATATTGTTGATACTGGAACAACAGTTAGTGGATATAGCTCTTCAACTGGTATAATAAATTGCTCTGGAGCTCCTAATACTCCAGCTGGTGCAGAAATAGTAATCGATGCTAATCCTTATTACAATGGTAAATTTCCAGGTGATCCAGCTTATTTAGAAGATAGATTTGTAAGATTTAGTTACAGATGGAGATTTGATGATAATGAATACTCTATATTTGCTCCTTTTACTCAAGTTGCATTTATACCTAAACAAGATGGGTATTTTATGTATACACAACAAGAATCTCCGAGTATAGATAAAGATGATCAAGCAGCAGCATATAGAAGTACTATTGTTGATTTTGTAGAAAATAAAGTAGATGAAATAAAATTAATATTTCCACTTCCTTATACAAAATTTAGTTTACAAGATAATCTTAAAATAAAAGAATTAGAAATATTATATAAAGAATCTGATGGTTTAGCTGTTAGAGTGGTTGACACAATACCAATTAATGATATATATAATTCTGGCGGTAGAGGTCAATTCAGCTCTTTAACTAATCCAACTACTTTAGTATTAATTAATTCAGTAGGTGAGTTTAAAGCTGGTGATCCAGTTTATGGAAGAAATGTTATTGCTGGCACTAAAGTTGTTTCATATAATTCATCTACAGGTGTTTTAGTTGTTGATACTAACCAAACAGGTACATTTACATCTAATCAATACATATTTGCCACGAATCCTTCTGCATATGAATATACTTATAACTCTACAAAACCTTTTAAAACATTACCAGACAGTGAGTTGTTAAGAGTGTTTGATAAAGTTCCAGTAAAAGCTTTTGCTCAAGAAATATCAGGAAATAGAATTATATATGGTAATTTCCAAAATAAACACACACCACCGGAATCATTAGATTACAATGTACAAGTCAGTGATAAATCTGCTTTTCAAGTAACTAATGCTAAGGCTACAGTTAATGCAGGTGCTCTAAATATAACTGCAGGAACAAATATACCTATTACTGTAACCAGCGCTGATGATCCTGTTGTAGGAGATGCTGTTTATGGTTGGAAAAATAGCGCAAATGCTGGGGATGCTAATGGTTTTTTAATAGGTATTGTAACTAGTTATTCTGCACCTAATTTACAACTAGATAGAACAGTACCTAGATTAAATACAGGTGAAACACTGACATTTCAAGATCTTGGCGCTGATACAGATACTACTAGTTTAGTTGAATATCCTAATAGTTCAGTAAAACAAAATAGAAACTATCAAGTAGGTGTTGTATTTTCTGATAGATTTGGTAGACAATCATCTGTTATATTATCAAATAATAATGACACGGTAACAGTTGGTTCATCTACATTTATTGGAGATACTGTTTACGCTGGATATATAGAGGACAATGTTACGCAAAAGACTTTTCCAGGTGATTCATTAAAAATGTTCTTTAACAATCCTATATCACCAGCACAACCTAATCCACAAACTGGTTGGCCAGGTCTTTATAACGGTGACACAACAAGTCCAGATTATAATCCGCTTGGTTGGTATAGTTATAAAATTGTAGTTAAACAAACAGAACAAGAATATTATAATGTATATTTACCAGGTATTATGGCTTCTTATCCGCAAACTGGACAAGGTGATATCTTAGTAACAACAGCTGGTACATATGCGCCTGGTGCTACTATAAATCTATCTCAAGCAATTGGTATAATACAAGAAGGAGGTATTGTTTCATCAGAGACTCCTGGTGTTACGATTCCAGAAGGAACAAAGATAACTAGCGTAACATTGACAAGTTTTATACCATCATCAATTACATTGGACAAAGCTGTTACATTAGTTAATCCTACAAATTTATTTATAACTCCTTCTAAAGTTAAAGAGTTTGGTCAAACTTCTCACGCTGTATTAATAAATGACAATATAAATAAAGTACCTAGAGACTTAAGTCAAGTTGGTCCTGATCAAAAACAATATAGAAGTTCTGTTAGATTGTTTGGTAGAGTAGAAAACACTAATACTTTAATAAATTATAATACAGGTAAAGCAGCTACAAATTTAGGTAAAGCAAACACACAGTATTACCCAGGTAGAACAGCAGATACCGTATCTACTATTTCTACTATGTATGATTTATTTGATTATGATCCTTTAAATAAACCTAGACCAAATGATTTTCCGCAGTTTTATTTATTTGAATCAAATCCATTAATTGCTAGGATTAGTACTGAAAATAAAATAGGTCAATTATCTACTAATAATTATATAACTGTAAGTGGAACTATATTATCGGGTGGTAATATTGAAGCTGGTAGTAATGTTGAGATTGTAAGCTATACAGGTCCTATTTTTGAAAATTACATAATGCGTAATGGAGCAATACCTGAAGGCACATACGTGACAAGTGTTTCAGGGCCAACAGGTTCTCCTTCAAAATATACTATTAAACTTAATAACCCTATAACAGTTGTAGACGATGAACAAGTAGAGTTTACTAGAGGCTTTTCGCCACCACATCAAGGTGAAGATTATGTAGCAGGATTAGAATATTTAGCTGTATATGAAACTTCTCCAGTAATTTCCAATTTAGATATATATTGGGAAACTACAACTGCAGGTTTAATATCAGATTTAAATCATTTAATACTGTCGGAAAGTGATGGTGGTGCTGATATAGATAGTTTTGACACTAGTGGTTGGACGGAAGCTATTGCTTCTGGCGCTGATATATTAGCTTCAGACTTTAACGTTGTAAATCAATTTGGAGTAAACATACCTAATGTTGGGTCAGGAGGAGTAACTCAATTAGATGTAACTTTAACAAGTGTTGTAGATGCAAATAATCCGGGGAATGATGTAAGCGATTACTTTACTTTAACACAATCTGGAGGTGTTGGTACAAATGGTTTTAATATAGAAACAACTGGAGATTATTTTAATAATGTATTTTTTGGTAATGATTCTGCCGCTAGATTATTTACTTTTGAATTACTAGTAGAAACAACAATTAATGGTATAGCATCTGTAGTTACTGTTACAAGAAATAATTTTGGTCCTATAAATGTTGCACCTAATATAACACCTGGTACTACTCCAATATATACAGATAGAACTAACACTGGTGTATTAACTACTATAAACTCTCACAATGGCGCGGCTAATCTTACTTTAAGAACTCAAGATTATAGTGTTAGTATAACTGAATTAACTAAAAATGGAAACCCTATAGGTCAAGATGAAAATATAAGTGATTATTTTACTTTAACAAATAACGTAGTTTCTAATCAAATTCAGACTAAAATATTTATAGCAAGTCCTACAATAGCTGTTGCTGATTATAATTTAACACTAGAATTTGCAGATACTGGTGAAGCAATAGAAAGTGTTTATCAGGTTAAATTAAATAGAGCTGTTTACGTGAGTAATTATGAAAAAACTGTTTACTTTTGTGATGGTGATCCAAGTCAATGCAGTACACAGTCAGTTGTAAGATTTCAAATATCAGGATCATCTGTAGCTTCTGAAAATGGATATTATTATTATGGAGCAATTCCTTGTACAAATCCAGATGATGCTACTTTGCAATTAGCAAATGGAACTAGTGGTGATAATGCTACACTAACAATAGACAAAACAAATGCTAATCCAGCTAGTGGTGGAGGATCAGGTAATGCGTTATATTTTTCAGCAACTAGTTTCGCGGCTGCTGAAGCTTTATACTTAGCTCAACCACCTTTTGCTGGTAATGATTGTTGTAATGGTTCTGTATTTGGTTGTGACACTGGTCTTCAAACATTTGTAGCTGAAGACATATCTGCTTATGCAGTAGAAATAATATAAAACATGTAATCATAAGATATGGGCGCAAGTATTGAAATAAAATATTTTAACTCTTTTATATTAAAGAAGATTAGTGTTAGTAATGATCCTATTTGGAATGGTTCATATGGTATACCAGCTAATGCTAATGGTAGTTATCCTCAAGATAATTCTGCGGGAGAAGCTGAAGATTACATTATTGAAGAATCAAGAATAAGAGGTGGTTTTAATAATACATCTGTAGATTATGGCGCAAAAGCTTATTTAGTAGAAGTTGAACCAACTGCTTATACTAGATTTAATGCGTTAATATATTCAGGTATATTTAACTCTAGAACTGGTATAAACGAAACAAATGTATTTTCAACAGCAGATGATATTGAAAAAGCTGCAGATCCTGCAAATGGAAGCGTACAAAAATTATATGCAGAAGATACTAATTTATTTGTATTTCAAGAAAGCAAAGTTAGTAGAGCATTAATAGATAAAGACGCTATATATTCAGCAGAAGGCGGTGGCGCTGTTACATCTAGTAATTTAGTAATAGGTGTTATACAACCAATACCAGGTAAATATGGTATTAGTAAAAACCCAGAAAGCTTTGCTGTGTATGGAAATAATAAATACTTTACAGATAAAAATAATAATGTAGTTTTATCTCTTAGAGGTTCTAGTATTGTAGAAATATCTCAACTAGGCATGAGAGACTTTTTTAGAGATGAACTAAATAATTTAGATGCTGGAGGAAGTACAGGTTTTGCTATTGGCGGTTGGGATATATATAATGATCAATATGTAATATCTACACAACAAAGTGATTTATACAAGTCTTCTCCAGTTTACAACACTGTTGCTTATGATGAAGGTGTACAAGGTTGGACTAGTTTGTTTGATTATAGACCTGATCAAATATTTAGTATAAGAAATAATTTTTATAGCACAAATAGTCAGGGATTATATATACATTATGATCAAACAGTTCCAAGAGGAAGATTTTATGGGACAGATTATCAAAGTACTATAACTGTAATATTTAATCCTGAGCCAGTAAGACCTAAAGTTTTTAGCACAATCAGTTATGAAGGTAGTAATGGTTGGGAGTTAAAATCATTAGTTTCAACTGCGACAGGTGAAGATATAAATCCAGCAACTGGAGCTTATCAAAATAACAATGATACAATTACTTCTATACCTAGTTATTACGGAGGTGAATATGCTTTTGATGCTAATGGTAATGCTATAACTAGAGCTAACTATGCATTAGCTCCACCAAATGGTTTTGGCACAGCTAATCCACCGGTACCAAGGTATTACGCAGGATTTAATAGAAAAGAAAATGCCTATGTGGCAAGTGTAATAAATAATTCAACTCCAACAAATGGAGAAATAATATTTGGAGACGCAATAAGTGGTATAAAAGGTTATTATACAACTGCTACGTTTGCAACAGATACATTAACAAACCCAGGTGGTGCAAAAATATTATTTTCAGTAGGAGCAAAATTTGATTCAAGTAATGGATATTAATAATAAAATAAATAAATTATGCCAATACCAGCAATTATAGGAGCCGCGGTTAGTGTCGCAGGTGGAATAATAGGGGCTAGTAGAGCTAAACGTGAGGCTAGACGTAGAGAAAATCAAGCTAGAGCATTAGAAGCTAAATTAAATAATTTGGAAGCTAATAGACAAGAAATAATAGATCCTTACGCAAATGTAACGGATTTAAGCTCTATGCTGTCTAATCCTTTTGCTAATTTATCTGTAGCAACTAAAGCTACTGAAATGCAAATGGAGCAAACAGATATTGCCCTAGCTAATACATTAGATACTATTAGAGCTACTGGTGGTAGCGCAGGTGGTGCAACGGCATTAGCTCAAGCAGCTTTACAAAGTAAAAAAGATATTGCTGCTAATATAGAACAACAAGAAGTTGCAAACGAAAAGCAAAGATTAGCGGGTGAGGCTCAATTACAACAACAACAAATGGCTGAAGCTAGAAGACAACAGCAAGCGGATGTTGCTGGCGCTCAATTCGTATTTCAACAACAAGAAGCTAGAGATATACAACAACTTAATAGATTATCTAATCAAATCGGTGCTTTACGTGGAGCTGCTACTCAAGCAAGAGCTGATCAAACAGCTGCTATAACTGGAGCTATTGGTGGTGCTGCTAGTATATTAGGTAGTGCTGACTGGGGTAGTAGCGGAAGTGGTGGTAATTAATAAATAAATTATAATGGAAGATAAAAACATAAAAATTAATCTGTTTATAAAGCAATTAAACAAGAGTAATGCACTTGGTTATAATAAACAATATGTTGCTAGTCACGCTGATTATAATTTTAAAATATTAGATAATGCCTACGAAGGTACTGGTAGAGTATATGCTAAATTAAAAACAGCTATACAAAATAATACCTGTGTTGATCCTACTTGTTATACTGAAAATCAACAATTAAAATATTTAATGGAAGCTCCACAAAAATCTATGGATTTTATTACTAACGTAGCATCTCAATTAAGTATTACAGAAGATACATATTACGATGTTAATCAAGATTATAAATATGCTGTTGCATATGCTATATTAACAGGTAAACCTACATTTGCTAAAAGCGATGGTTATAATATTTCTTTATATTTAAATGCAGACGGTAGTCAGTCTATAGTATTTGAAGGACCAATGCTTGAAGAACCGTTTATTATTAATAATGATGCGTTAGATGCTTTATTAGAATCAGGCACAGATATAGTTGCAGAAACTCCAGATATAAATAATGACATGCTTAGATTATTAAGCGAAGTTGGTGTAATGGCTGGTAATTCAACTAATCCTGAAACAGGTGAATTAATGCCTGGAGCTAAAATAGCAGAAGAATTTGTGTTAAAAAATTCTGATGGTAGCTATGATTATGAAATTATAGATATAGGTATGGGTAAAGGTAGAAACCTACTTAAATATGATTTAGATAAAATTGAAAGAAAAGTAACACCGTTTATAAATGCTGAAGTAGCGGGTTTATTAAGTTCAGAACAATCAGTTGTTGCAGCATGGAACGTATTTATTGGCGCTGGTACTAGTGTATCAGAAGATGATCAAATGGCTCAAAATGCTAATGCAGGTTTTTTAGCTTGGTCATATGAAAAAGACTTGCCATTAATGCAAGATAAAAAAGAATTATTTATGGTTAAATATAAAGAGTACTTTATGAATAACTATTTAAAACAATTTACTACAAATCAAATACCAACCGTTAAAGCTGATGCAGCTGTTTTTGATCTTGAAGAAGCTAAAAAAGCAAAAGCACAAAAGTTTATAGACGATAATAATTTAGCATAACATGGCAGACAACTTATTAGATTATATAAGTTCTTTACATGATGAGGGGTTGAACGATGAACAGATCTTTCGACTAGCTCAAATATGGAAGAAAGAAAATCCTCAACCGGAAGTTGAAGAAGTTGAAGAAGTTGTCGAGACTAGTGATCCACAGCAAAAGTATTTTACTACTATTGATTATAGTAAATTAAACTTAAGTAACTCATTTAATCCTACTGACATTAGTTTAAGCGCGATACAAGGTAGAGTAGATTTTACTGAAAGACAATTGTTAAAGAGTCAAAAAGAAAAAGAAGGTAAAGAAGTTGAGTTAGAAGAAATAGATGTTGTAGGTAATAATCCTTATAATCCAGTGGAAATGGGTGAGCATCTAGGTATTGATGTATGGACAAACATAAATGATAAATACGATAGAAGCGGTGTTGCTAAGTTAAACGATTGGGCGCAAGCTAATAACACTTACACTCAAGATTTAGGAGGTCCTAATGAAAGCACTTATGATTTGGAAGCTCCTATTGTTATGGGTGGTAACACTGAAGAGTATTTAAACGACCAGCTTAAAGAACCTGCTCACTTTGCTATGGGTGAGTATATGAACAACCAAACAACTTGGCTGTTTACAAATGATCCTAATGCTCAGCAAAGAATAAAGGATAAATACTTTAGTGGATTAGGTGAAGGTGAACAGGCTTATGCTCTAGATATTTTTAAAGGTATTGCTCCTGTAAACTTACCAGATCTTCAAGGTAGACGTATATTTGAAGGTATGAAAGAAGTTAAGGACCAATGGAACTGGGAGTATGATAAAATATTTAATTGGGGTGAAAAATATTTAGATGATGATGAGTTAGAATTTAAAAGACTTAATGATCTTTATAATTCTATGAGTGATGATAATGATGAAAAACAAGCATTAGGTGAAAAAATTGAACAATTAGCTAAGGAAAGAAATTATGGTACTAAACTATATGACACTACTACAGGTGAAGTTATAGGTATAGATAAAGCTACAACTAAGGACTTAGTTAACTATGAAGAATCAGAAAAATTAGCTATAACTAGTGAATATGAAGATCTTCAAGAAGGATTAGAAACTCAATATTATAAGCTTTTAACTTTATCTAAAGACGTTAGAGAATTAAACAATACTTTTGGGCAGGGTAGAACAGGTTTTACAGGTATGGATAGTGCTTCTGGTATACCTGGTGTTGTTCCCGGTATAATTAGAGATGAAGATAATAATATAGTAGGATATACAGATGAGTTTTACAATAGTCAGAGTGGTATTTATTCACCTGACGAAACTCAAAGAGTTCTTGAAAGTCACCCTGATTGGAATACAGGTGATATTGATTTCATGTATCCAGTTGGTAATGTACGAGCTCAAAACGGTTTGCTACCCAAAGGTCTTGTAGAAAAAATTACTGAATTTATAAATACAGGTGAAATACCAGCTGGTTTAAAAGAAATACCTTCATCACACCCACTAGCTCAAGCTTATAACGAAGCTTTAAACGGCTACGTTGTTTTTAATCAAGCAATGCAATTAAATAGAAATCCTATATTTATGAAAAGCTCTATGGAAGCAGCTGAAGTTGTTGATGAAGCTATGAATATGTTTGGTGATAATATAGTTACTACAAATGAAAGAAAAAATTTATTTGCTGATGCTTTAAATGATATAGGTTTTGATGTAAGTCCAGAAGAAATAACAGATCAATTAGATCAAAATTTTGGAAACAAAGTAAGTAGAGGTTTAGTTGTTTTTGGAGGGTTTTTAGGTCAGCTAGCTTTAACTAGAAAGGTAACACCTGTTAGCGGACAAAGAGCTACAAAGGTTTTTCAAGAAATAGGTGCTAGATCTGGTGTTTATGCTAGAAGTCCTTGGGCTAAAACAGCTATAGATTTAACAGCTAAGTCTATAGGTGAAGCAGCTGACTTTGCAATGACAACAAAGTTATATGGTGAAGAAGGTGAAAGTGCTTTAGATTCTGCTTTATTTGGTGCTTCTATGCCTTTTGGTCAAGCTATATTTAAAGGTTTTTCAACTTTTCTTAATACTAGATATGTAGCTGGTTATACGCCTATAATGCAGCGTTTAATGAAAGACCCAACATTTAAAAGAGGCACTCAAAGACTAGGTGAAGCTCAAGCAGGAGCGTTTGCATATCAAACAGGTAGCGCGTTTAGTTCTTTTGTTTTAGACACTGGTAATTATTTAGAAAGTCTAGAAGAAGAAGGTTCAAACTTATTTGAAAAGCATGTAGAGGAAACTCTTAAAATGATGATAATGGGTAGAGTTGGTAAAGGTGTTAAAGGTATGGAAAACATATCTTACTCTTTACAAAACAGTTTTGTTAGATTAAACAATAAAGGTAGATTAACAAAAGACTCTAGAGACGCGGCAAAATCACTAGGTATAGATGACAATATTATAAAAGATCCTAAAGCAGACTCTTATGAAAAAGTTATTGCTGCTCAAACAAAAGCACTAGAAGAGTTAAAAAAGAAAAAAGAAAGCATGGATTCAAAAGAATATGAAGATGCTTTTAACGAAATATTAACTAATACTCAAAGAGTAAAAAATCAATTAGCTCTTAACGAAGTATCAGATATTATAAAAGAAAATAGAAAAAAGCCAGATGGTAAACTAATAACAGATGATCAACTCTTTATAATATCAAACAAAATAAAAGCTGGCTCAAAGTTAACTGAAACAGAATCAGATATACTTGGTCAACCAGGAACTCCAACTAGATTAATTGCTGAAAGATTAGGTATAGAGCCTGGGTCACCAGCATATAATACATTAAAAAATTATTTATTAAGAAATAGATACATACAACATCAATTAAATGGTGGTGGTGCTTTTTATATGGAAAATGGAGTTGGCTTTACATTTCAAGGCGAATTTTATACTTCAAATCCTAAAACAAGAAAAGAAGCTTATAACTTTTTAATGAAAAGAGAAGAGCTTAATGATCAATTAAGAACTTTAGAAAATCAATTAAAAGGTGAAGGTCTTAGTGAAAGTGAAAAAATAAATATAAAAAGCGAAATAGACGCTTTAAAATTAGAAGTATTTAGATATTCTAAAGGTGGGACAACATATGAGGCTTTACAAAGTAAAATTAAAAAAGAAAACTTAGAAGTATTAACAGAAGAGCTAGCTATGGAATATGATTTACCTGGTGGTAAAACAACTCCTAAAACTTCAAAGCAAGATTTTCAAGATAGTTTTAACAAATGGGTTGAAGCAGGTGAAGTAAAAGCTCAAAATGTTAAAGAAGAAATAGCGGTTATAAACCCAAAAACAGGTGAGGCTTTTATAAACTTAGAGGTTGCTACTAAGATTAAAGATTTTACTAGTAAAAATCATGAAGATATTCACAAGTTTTTATTATATTCTTTGAAAGATAATAATAACAAGGTAACTGACGAAGGTATTAAACTTATAGATGATACTTTATCTCAACTATCAGATAATCAAAGAGCTGTTTTAGACGCAGAAGTTAGTTCTAGGTATGATACTAAAAGACCACAAAATGAGTGGTATGAAGAAAACTTATCTGTTTTATCAGAACTAATAAAGAGTAAAAGAATAACATTTACAGAAGAGCTTGGTGAAAAATTAAAAGGATTTGTACCTTTCTTAAAACAAAAAGGATTAGAAAATGTTGATCCAGAAAATGTAACTGGTAAGCAAATGTTTGATATGATTAAAGGTTTTGCTGAAGGTAAAGAAAATGCAGCTATACAAGTTGAGCAGTTTGCTAGAGATGCTGCTAAATTAAGAGGTGAAGAAGTTAGTACTGTTCCTGTAGAAACAACAAGATCTGCTAAGAAAAACGCTAATGAATTAATATTAGAGTTTAAAGAAAATAATCCTACTATAAACAGTCAAACTAATATACCTAAAAATTTATTAGATCAAATGTTTACCATGTCTGCTGATGCTCTTAAATTTAATGTTGGTAAGGGTACTAAAACTCAAGAAGAGTTTGAAAGTTTTGTTCAACAGTATTTTACAGGTATATTAAGAAGATTTAATCCAGATAGAGGTATTAAGTTTAGTGATTTCTTTTATGCAAATATAAAGCCTAAAGCTCAAAAGTTTTATGAAACACTAGAAAAAGAAACAATTACTGATAGTGCTGATCAAAGAAGAGAACAAGGTAAAGAAGTTGTAGAAACTGAAGAAATGGTTTTGACAGAGGAAAGAACTACTGATACTGAAGGACTTGCGAAAACACCTACCTCAACAACAATATATAAGCCAGAAGCTTTAGGTACTTTAGGTATTGCTCAAGAGGTTATAGAGCAGAAAAGAGGAGAAGGTAAATCTGACAACGAAATAATAAATGAACATATTACAGAGGTAATTGAAAGAAATTTTGAAGGTGTAGATATAAATAAGTTTAAAGACGCAAAAGTTCCTAAAGAAATAGCAGAACTTTACGCGAACATGTTTGGTATTGAAACAGTTACTGGTCTTACAGAAAAGGCGAGAAACTTCCCTAAAAAAGATGAAAAAGCCTTAATTAGACTTAGACAGTTTTTGATCGATAATTCAGCTGCTGATTTTGCTAGACTACCTAAAACAGTAGACATGCTTGGAAGAGGTACTGGTGTTTATCAAAATAAGTTTGGTAAAGCAATGTATGATGCTGAAGGTAATCTTGTAGGTACATTAAAAGATTATAGAGATATATTACAAGGTAAAAATGTTACAGTAAACGGTATAGAGTTTAATGCTGTAGGCAAAGATGGTAAACGTAAACCTATATATAGAGGTGATTTACAAGCTAGTATAAAGTTTGCTACTGATATGCACATGCGTAATAATATACTTGAAAGAACTAGTACGCAAGGTGAAAGACTTCAAATGGGCGGTAGATTTAGCAAACCAAAAGAAGAAACGGTAACCGCAGAGGAAATTATAGAAACACCATATGGATCTTTAGCTGCTAGCAAAAAAACATTTGAAACTACTTTTAATGAATATCTAGCTGAAAAAGGATTACCACCATTACCAACTGACTCTAAAGAAAGAGTTAAAATGTATAGAGATCTTACATTAAATCAATTAGCAGATAAGTTTGGTCCTTTAACTCCTAAAATAATAAAATGGTTGGGATACGGTGGTATGAGAGTTCCAACTAGAAAAAGCGGTACAGGTGGCTTAATGGTTGGTGTTAGCCGTCAACTTCAAGATGTTGTAAATAAATATGGGCTTTATAAAAACGAAAATGATCCAGAATCTGGATACACAAAAGAAGTTGAAGATTATATAAAAGCTAATAAAGAAGGAAGTATATTAGAACTTGAAATATTAAACACTGAGCTAAATAAAGAAATAGCTGATAGAGAAATACAAATAGATCCTGAACAATCTAGAAAAATGGAACTTGCTTTAAAAACTCAAACACTAGGTAAATTAGAGCAAAATAAAAGAGAATATGAAGATATTCAAGAGGGTAAAGAGTTAATATTTGATAGGTTTAGAGAAATATATAAAGAAAACCCTGATAAACTTGGAGCTTTAATTAGCATGATTTATACTGGTAATGCAACAAATCATCCGTTTAGAGGTTTTGCTACTGTGTTAGGGGCAGAAAAAGGAATTAAGCCGGGTGATAAATTCCAAAGAGAAGAACATGTTTTTCAGTATGGTAACTTTGCTGATGGTTTTGCTAAGGCTATAAGTGGTAGTGATAAGGTTTATGAAGGCTTTAAAGAGTGGGCTAAAGAAAAATATTTTCAAATAAAAGTTAGTAAAGAAACTAAAGATGTAATTGATCAAGGTGTAATAACAACTAACAGATACACAGGTGAAACAATTGAAGGATATGGTCCAGCTGATGGTATGCATCCTAAGTTTAAAGAAAGATGGGAAGAAGCTTTAAAAACAGGTGATTTTAGTAAAGTACCAGATCCGAGATATAGATATTATAACGAGTATCTTACTGCTAATCCTAATAAAATAGGTAGAGAATACAAAGGTGAAGATGGAAAATGGACATATAAAACCGATGCTGAAGATTATAATGTAGTTGTAAAGCCAAAATTTTCAGATAATCCTATTGTAATTAGTGAACAAGGTAGATTAATACAAAGAGTTATTGAATCTGAATCTGGTATATTAAACGAAGATAATCCATTGTTTTTAACTAGAACACAAGCTAAGAAGCAAATGGATGCTTTTATGTTATTAGAACCTAGCGTATCAGCTAGTTTAAGTAAACAAAAAAATCAATATGTAGGTGGTAAATCTCCTAATTTAGATACAGTAGAAGGTTTATTATATCATTTAGCTCAAACAGACGCTGCTGCTAGAAACGCTAGAAAACTTAATAAAAATAAAAAATCTTTAACAGCTTTTGATGCTGACGAAACATTAGTTGTCACAAAAAGTAAAGTCAAAGTAGAGATGCCTGATGGTACAAAATTTGAACTAAATCCAAATGAATTTGGTGCTCAAGCTAAAGAATTAGAGTCACAGGGTGCTAAGTTTAACTTTGATGACTTTATGACAATAAAGGGTGGTGAAGAAGGACCTGCGTTTAAAAGATACTTAGAGCAATACAAACAGCATGGTGGTGAAAATATGTTTGTACTAAGTGCTAGGCCAAAAGAATTTGCTGCTCCAATGCAAGCTTGGTTAAAGTCAAAAGGTATAGATATACCAGTAGAAAATATTATAGGTTTAGGAAATGGTACACCAGCCGCAAAAGCAAACTGGTTTATAAACAAAGGCGCAGAAGGTTATAATGATTTTTTATTTGCAGATGATATATTGCCAAATGTTAAAGCTGTACAAGGTGTTATAGATGTATTACAAATTGATGGACCTGTTCAAGCTAGATTAAGTTCTAAACCTAAAGAGTTTAACGATATATTTAATCAGAATTTAGAGCTTAGAACAACAGAACTTGGTAATAAAGTAGGTGCTGACTGGCAAATATCTGAAGCTAGGGCTCAAACAATGGGCAGACGTAAAAACATGAATATGTTTGAAAACTTTTTCATGGGTTATTCAGCAGAAGATTTTCAAGGATTATTATATGCAACATTGCCAAAAGGTAAAGCAGGTGAAAACATGTTCCAGTTTTATCAAGAAAATTTAATTGATCCGTTTAATTTAGCTGAAAGAAAAATTGAATCTGCTAAGATAGCGGCTTCTTCTGATTTTAAAGAGCTTAAAAGAAAGTTAATTAACCTACCTAAATCAATGAATAAAGAAACTGGTATAGGTGGTTTTAGTTTTGGCGACGCTGCTCGTGTTGCTATATGGACAGAACAAGGTATGGAAATACCTGGTTTATCTAAAAGAGACGCTAAAGAATTAAATAAATTTGTTAGAGATAATTCAGATCTTAGTATTTTTGTTCAAGAAGTTATAAAGATGCAAAAGGGTAAACAATATCCTAAACCAGATAAAAACTGGGTGGCTGGTACTTTGACAACAGATATAATGGGCGAGATAAATAAAGTAAATAGAAAAGAATATTTACAAGAGTGGCAAGAAAATGTAGACATTATATTCTCCCCGGAAAATAAAAGAAAACTTAGATATGCTTTTGGTAATAAATATGTCGAAGCTTTAGATGATATGCTAAGACGTATGAAAAGTGGTAATAATAAACCTATTGGTGGATCTAGAACTGTTAATAACATGCTTGAGTGGGTTAATGGTTCTGTTGGAGCTACAATGTTTTTAAACACTAGATCTGCAGCTCTTCAAACAATATCTGCTGTAAATTATTTAAATTGGGGTGATAATAATCCATATGCAGCTGGTAAAGCTTTTGCTAATCAAAAACAATATTGGAAAGATTTTACAACATTATTTAATTCAGATTATTTAGTTAACAGAAGAGAAGGTCTTCAAATAAACGTAACTGAGTCAGAAATAGCAGATGCTGCAAAAAAAGATGGAGCTAAAGGAGCCATTGCGTATTTATTAAATAAAGGTTTTGTTTTAACTAGAGGAGCTGATAGTTTTGCTATTGCTAGCGGTGGTGCTACTTTCTATAGAAACAGAATAAACAGCTACGAGAAACAAGGGTTGAGTACTGAAGAAGCTCAGCGTAAAGCTTTTGATGATTTTAGAAAAATATCAGAAGAAAACCAACAGTCTAGTAGTCCTATGAGAATTAGTCAGCAGCAAGCAAGTGGTGGTGGTAGATTAATATTAGCTTTTAAAAATACACCTATGCAATATGCTCGTATAATAAAAAGATCTACTCAAGATTTAGCAGCTGGTAGAGGAGATTGGAAAACTAATATTTCTAAAATAGCTTATTATGGAGCCGCTCAAAACTTAATATTTAATGGTTTACAAAATGCTTTATGGACAGAAGCATTTGACGAAGATGGAGATGGTACAGAAAAAGGAGCTAGAACAGCAAATGGTATGGTCGATTCATTGCTAGGTGGTTTAGGTTATCAAGGATCAGCAGCTGTTGCAATTAAAAATTCTTTAATAACAATAGCTAAAGAATCAGGCAAAGATTCTCCAGAGTTTAGAAAAGCTGTTAGTGACTTATTAGATTTTTCACCGCCAATTGATGTTAAAGCTAGAAAATTAATATCTGCTGCAAATACATTTAGTTGGGAAAGACAAGCTATGAAAGAAGAAGGATTTAATTTAAATAATCCAGCTTATTTAGCTACAGCACAAGTAGTGTCCGCAGCAACTAATGTACCAGCTGATAGAGCTCTACAGAAAATAAATAACACACGTATGATACTTAGTGATAATTCTGAAAAATGGCAGAAAATAGCACTAGCATTAGGTTGGAGTACTTGGGATGTTGGTCTGCCTTACTATGGTGTTCCTAGCACAGAACCATTAAGTCCTGAGCGTATAATGGAGAACAGAGAGATTGAAATGCGACAGAACACTAATACTAGAGAACAAAAGAAAATGTTACAAGAGTTAGGTTTAACAAATAAAGAAATAAAAGCATTAAGATACGAAAAAGATAGAGTTAAAAAAATAATATCCTTACAAGATAAAAAGAAAAAAGATAAAGAAAAAAATAAAACTGGTGGTAGATAAAATATAAATAAAAAATAAATTATGAGTGAAAAAAATCCTTGTCCTCTTTGCGGTGGTTACTGTGGGTTGTGCTAGTTCACAATCTATAGGTAAAGATAAATACTATCATTTTGCAGCTGGAGCAACTGCTGAAGTCGTAGCTAATGAAATGAGTTTACCAGTAGGAACCTCATTTATAGCTGGATTCGCTAAAGAAACTTACGATTATTTAAGATATGGTGGTTTCGATGCTAAAGATTTAGTTGCAACTACATTAGGTGGTATAATTATAAATTACATAATTAAAAAAAAGAATGAAAGAAAAAATAAAAAAATTCGTAGATAAAATACAAGAAGCTTGGAATAAGTTATTATATAAATTAATGTTTAAAAAATATAAATAATGAAGCAATTACTTACATTACTATTGTTTTTAGTGAGTTTTACTATAAATTCACAAAATCTTTTTGAAAAAATATATAAAGATTTCTTAAAATATGGAACTATATATGTAGCTGGTGATATAGATAATCCTAAAGAAGAACCAAAAGATTACTTTGTTAGAACTAATCCTAATGGTAATTTATACTCTGCACCCGTAGTTGTTGATGGTACTGACTATTATGATTATGATTATAGATATGGGTTTGGTATACGTAAATTAGCTAGGTTTGATTACGAGGTAAAAGGCAAACAATACTATGATGGAACAGAAAGTAATGTAGGTTTATCTGCTACTAATTCACCTGTAAAAGGTTTAGAATATGTATTTCATACAGAAAAAGAAAGATCTAGAGATGAAATATTTAAAAACCATAGATACTTTGTAAAACATAGTGGTAAAAACCACATGGTTAAATTAGAAAGTAGAGCACAAGGTAAGGTTGATTTTAAATATAAATCAGCAGAAGTTAGAGCTAAACTACCTATTGGTAAAAAGTTTAGTATATCTGCTGGAGCTATATATCGTACACATGAAAGACCTTATGGTTATAATCCAGTAGAGATATGGTTGAATGAAACAAATGAGTCAGGGCAAATTGTAAATCCTTGGTATACATTAGGGTTTATGTATGGTTATGATGACATATATTACACACAGCAAGATTCTTTTGGTAATGAAACATCTGATTGGTATTGGATAGATGAAGAAGGCGAAACTGTAGCTTATACAGATTTACAATTCCGTGACACAGTATTTGCTGAATTAATGAATCGTTATAATCATGAAGTATGGGACGATTTAGACGCTTTTGGTGTATTATCACCTGTGCTCGGTTTTGACTATTATCATTATAAAAATAACTTCTGGCTTCATGCTTACGGTTCTTACTTATTACCATACCACAAGTATGTAAAAGGCGACGAAGATTTTAGTTATTTAAATAGAAACAATTGGGGACTTGGTGGTTTAATGCAAGACTCAGAGCTTGAGCAATGGGAAGATTATCAGGCTGGTGTTGTTTTTGGATGGAAATTAAGCAAAAGCATTGGAGTATTTGTAGAAGGTGAATACACTAAGTTTTGGGATAGTAAAATATATAACGGATCTGTAGGATTAAATATAACATTAAAATAAAATGGGAGCACCACAAATTGGCGAAGATACTAAAATAACCGTTGATTTAAAAACAATAGGTTTAATAATTGGAGGAGCAGTAGGTTTTGCTACTCTTTATTTCACGTTGCAGGCAGACATAGCTTTAGCTAAAGAATTACCTGCTCCTGTAATTGACAGAGTAGAATATGATTTAAAAGACGAGTTGATACGTCAAACAATTATAGATACTCAAGAAGATGTGCAAGAAATAAAAGAAACTATAGAAAAAATCGACGAACGTTTGTATGAGTTACAACAAAGAGGTAGATAATATGAAATATTTAAATATAATTTTATTATTAATATCGTTTAACGTATCTGCTCAAGAGTGGATAAGCGATGATAATTTTGATAATAAAATAAATGAAAAACAAGCTTTTGGCGATGATCAAAACAAACCTGTTATTGTAGAATTTTATGCTAAGTTTAACGATGCGAATAAATTTGAGCAATGGTCAGAACTAAAAGATGTTATATATTATAGAGCAGATATAGCTACGTGCCCAACTGCTAAAAAGAAATACAAGGTGCGTATGGCGCCAACATTAATTATATTTAAAGATGGTATTAAAGAAACTGTTTTTAAAGCAGGACTAGATTTAATGTTGCCAGTAGATTTAAATGAAATACAAGAAGCAGTTGATGAGGTAAATACTGCGAGTCAATTTTAAAATGAAAAAAAGAAAATTAAATAGTAAAAATCCTAAATATTATCCAGTTACAGAGGATCTGGTAAAAGAAAGAAAAGAATTAATAGCTACAATACGTAAAGGCAGAAAGCGAAATGTTAAAGTCTATGCAGTGTTTGGCGAAAACTAAAAATTATGAGTTCATCATTATACGTAAAAATTAGTTCAGCTTGTAAAGCTGCCGCAAAAAGAAAGTTTAAAGTTTGGCCAAGTGCTTACGCTTCAGGTTGGGGTGTAAGATGTACAAAAGCTGGTGGTCCAAGTAAATTTGGAGGTAAAAAGTAATGGCTTACCTACAAAGTAATTCACCGTTTTTAAAACAAAAAGGTGGTGGTACAACTAAAACTTGTTTACCTGCTTCTAAAATAAGAAGCATGAGTAAAGAACAAAGAGAAAAACTAGTTAATGCAAAAAGATCTGCAGGAGCTAAAGGTAAATATAAACGATCATCTAAGACAAATGTAAAAGGAGCTCGTAAAAAAGGAGCTACATTACGTGATTGGTTTGAAAAAGAAGACTGGAGAAGAGTTGATGATCCATCTAAAAAATGTGGAGAATAATGGGAAATCCTATTAAACATTGTGCTGCTAGTGTAATGCACACTAAAGCATGGAACGATATGCGAGCTAGACAAGCTGCTGTGGCAGGTAGAGGTTCAGGTAATAAAGTAGGTTTAAAACATGCTGAAGCTAAAAGAACTGCTCCGTTGACTATTAAAGAGCAAGCTTATGAAAAGCAAAATAGAAAAATGAGAGCTGAGCATAAACGTGACACTGGTAAAACATTAGGCGAAAGACAAACTAAAGGCACTGGTAAACGTAGGGTTTCATTTGCTTGTAGATTTGCTGGTATGAAAGGATCTATGAAAGATAAAAAAGGAGAACCTACAAGATACGCTATGGCGTTAAAAAAATGGGGATTTGGTAGTAGAGAAGCTGCTAGAAACTTCTGTAATAAAAATAAAGAAAAATAATATGTATGATTCACCATTTTTTAAACGTATGGGTGAGTTCAAACACTCAGATGCGCCTGATGCTAAAGGTAAATTTAAAGAACTACCTGCTGGCAAACTTGCTAGCTGGTTAATTAAAACTAGAAAAGGTAGTTTAAAAAAGATTATTGGTAGTTTAAATCAACAAGTTGTATTTAATAGAAAGAAAAACCCTAGTTATGCAGCTAAAATGAAAACAACTATGAATATTGTAAGAAAAAGATTAGGTAAAGATGAAGATAAGTCATAACATAACTTACGCTGAAGCAATACACTCTGAAACTGCTAAGCGTAAAGGAATAGATAACACACCAAACCCAACACAAATAGAAGCTATGAAATTATTAGCTGAAAAAGTGTTTCAACCATTACGCGAGTGGGTTGGTGGACCAATAAAAGTTAATTCGTTTTTTAGATCTGCTGAATTAAACGAAGCCATAGGAGGATCAAAAACTTCACAACATTGTAAAGGTCAAGCAATTGATATTGATGATGTCTATGGTTATAAAACTAATGCAGAAATGTATCATTGGATAAAAGAAAACTTAGATTTTGATCAAATGATATGGGAATTTGGTACAGATACACAACCAAACTGGGTTCATGTATCGTATGTATCAGAAGAAGATAATAGAAATAAATGTTTAAAAGCTTATAAAGACGAGTATAACAAAACTAAATATAAAACAATATGAACAAATTTAATATAGGTAATTACAAGCTACCGCACATGAGTCCATTTCCTTTCAAAAAAATAGTAAAAAAAGTTGAAAAGCCAATTGATAGAACTCCTGAAAGACTAGATATACCAGAACCAATTCCGATAAATAATAACGGAGTCACAGCTGGTTGGAATACCAACGCGGTTACAAGTAGTAGCGGTGGAATAACTCCTAGTGAAAAAGAAGAAGCAAGAAGATTACTTGATAGTGTTAAAGGTACCTATATGGATAGATTACATAAAAGAACAGGGAAATGGGATCCCGAACAACGTAAAGTAGTTTTTATAAATAAACCTATGAGTGAAGCAGAAAATTTAGCAGAATGGCAGAGAGAAAAAGGTGAGTATTATGTTGATTTTGATACGAGTGGTAAAGGGTCTGTTGAAATAATCCCAAGAGGTGATGATGATATTCCTGTTCAAAGTTTTATTAAAAGTTTAGATCCAAGTCAATATAGAGGTGGTTTTATAGAAGATTTACCAAAAGATTATCAAGATCCAGGATTAACACCAGGACACGCTTTGAATCCATTTGAAGGTTATCAAAGAGCTAAAAACTATAGAAATAGATAGGATCAAAATATAATGGGCGTACCATACCCAAAGATCCTGTAACAAGAAGGGAGGCATTGAGCCTCCCTTTTTTATTATCCGTCACAAGCAACGCAGTCTTCCATAGCTTTACTTGCTATATCTCCACGTAGCACTGACTCAGTCCGCATATAGTATAAAGTTTTAATTCCTTTTTTCCATGCATCTAAATGTACTTGATTTATCCATTTAGGATTTGCTACAGCTGGAAAAGCTAAATTCAAACTAACTGACTGATCTATATATTGCTGGCGTATACCAGCTTGTCTAACTAATTCTAATTGATTTATTTCCTTAAACGTTTTAAATACTTCTTTCGTATCATCGTCTAATTCTTTTATATCTTGTACTGAACCACCGTCTGCTAGGATTTTGTCCCACGTTTCTTTGGTGTTGATTTTGGCTTTTTCCAAAACTTTAACCAACGTAGGATTTTTCCTAATGAACGTTCCTTTAGCTGACTGTTCCGTAAATACATTAGCTGCCCAGGGTTCAATGCCGGGACTAACATTTCCAGAAAGTTTAGAATTACTAACAGTGGGAGCAATAGCGCGTAAATGGGTATTACGAAAACCAGTACCGACACACCAAAGAGGTTCTCCATAAACATCAGCAAGAGCCATTGAAGCTCTTTCAGATTCGATTTTGATTTGACTAAAAATTCTTCTAGTTTCATATTGTGCTAATAAACCCTCAAATGGTAAACCTTTTTCTTGTAAGTATGTATGCCATCCGAGTACACCAAGACCTAATGCTCTACCTTTTTCAGCAGATCTTACAGAGTTTTCAAACCCTTTTCTATATTTAGCTCTTTGTATAAACTCTTCAAGTACTCCATCAAGAAACCATATTGAGTCATAAATGATATTTGTATTTTTCCATTCGTCGTACTTAGCTAGGTTTAAGCTAGACAGACAACAAACGAATGAGTGATTTTCATCTGTGTGTAATGTTATTTCACTACAGATATTTGTCATATGTACTTTTAAAGCGTTGTCTTTGTAAGCTTTTGGATTTTGTTTGTTAGTGTTACCTTTAAAAAGTATATAAGGTTCTCCAGTCGCTTTACGTTTTTGTAATAGCTTTCCCCACTTCTTTCTAGCTTCTGTATCGCCAGCTTCAAGTCTTCGCATGAATTTATCGCCGACGACAGCGCATTGATGTAGGTTAAGCGATTGTCTGTTAACGTCTCCTTTAGGTTCTCTAATCTCGAGCCACTCCTCAAAATCGGGGTGGTCAATGTTAATGTTAACTGATGCAGCTCCTCGTCTGACAGATCCTTGATTAGTGGCAAGTATTGTGCTATCGTATATTTTACAAAAAGGCACAACTCCGTCGCTTGTTCCATTTCCTGTTATTTTAGCTCCGGCGGGTCTAATTTGATTTATACCGATACCAACTCCACCGCCGTGCTTAGCGAGTAGCATCATCTCTAAGTTTTTTTGTCCTATGTCAATGATACTATCAGCCACATCAATACCGAAACAGCTAATAGGCAAACCGCGATCAGTACCTGTGTTAGATAATACCGGACTAGCAAGACATAACCACCCTTTCCATATGTATTCAAAAAAGACATCAGCCATTTCAGGTTTAAATAACCTTTTGGCAACTGTTTTTGAAACTCGTTGATAAGCTTCTTTAGGTGTTTCACCATTATATAAATAACCTCCACCTATAGTTTTTTTATAAACTTCATTGTCACCCCATTCAGGATAATCAACTCCCTTTTTCCATTGATTGTTCCACATCTTTTAATCTTTTTTCTCTGTCTTTTAATTCTTCTACTATTTTATCCCACTCTTCTTTACCTAAATGTAGTTGAAGCGCGGTTAAAGTACCTTGTGACATACTAACACAAGAGTGTACTTCTTGTACTAAATTTCTAACTAAACCAGTTAGACCTTCTACTCTTTTTTTTAATTCTATTATTTTTGATTCTTTCATTTAACATAATATTAAAAACATACCCGCAGGTATAATTGTGAATATAAAATCTAATAATTCAGGATTACCTTTTTTCATCAGCCAATCCCATATTATCTCTTTTGCTGCGGCTACAATAACTGTAATCCACAAACCGTTTACACCGAATATTAACATGGAAACAAAACTAATTATTGTTCCATAAAAAAAGTGTAATAATTTATCTGTTGGTATATTACCAAATGTCTTCAAAGTCTTCATTTTCATTTGCTTTACTATAGTCTGTCGGTCTAATTGCGAAAAAATCTGTATGGGTGTGACCACCAGTAAGGTGATAAAACCAATCAAGTACAGCAGCGCTATCTCTATCAAAGCTAAAGAAGCGTCTTTTATCCGTATAACCAAGCTCCATAAGTTTTTCATTTGTTCTTTTTCTTATAAATTGTTTTAAATCGTTTGCTTTTAGGTTTTCAATATCACCCATTTCAAACATTTTGTCTATATATTTTTCTTCAAGATCAACCATGATCTTAGCTGCTTTATAAATATCTTCTTTACAATCTTCTTTTAATGTAGGTATTTCTTCACACATGTGTCTAAATAGTTGACAACCCATTTTACTATGTAATGATTCGTCTCTTACTGACCATTTCATTTGCTGTCCTATTCCTTTGAGTAAATTACGTAATTGAAAAGAATATAAAACAGCAAAAGCACTGTATAAACTAACACCCTCTGCGAAAGCGGAAAAGATTGCCAAGCTACGACCGATGCCCACAGGATCATTCCCGTCATAAGCAACCAAGTTGTCAAAACGTTCTGACGTCGCAGGTTCGTGAAGAAACGCTTCAAAGTCTTCAAGTCCAAGTGTTTCATTTAAATAACTGTATGCAACAGCGTGTATTGTTTCTTGTGAGCCGAACATCATAGCCATCTGTTGCACTTCATGTTTTGGAAACCATGATACGACTTTTTGAGTCCAGTAGTCAGATACAGCACATTCAGTTTGAGCAAATCCTAATAATATATTACCAACTAAGTTTTTCTCAGCATCAGTAAGCTTTTCATTCCAGTCTTTTACATCACCTGACATAGGTATTTCTGTATGCAACCAAAATGCTTGAGCTTGCTTTAACCAACCTTCAGTGTAATATATAGGGTATTCAAACGGTTTGTAAGGTATTCTTTCTTTAAATAGACTCATTGTTATAAGGTATTTCTAGTGCTATATCCACAAATGGGATATAAAACACATAAGTTAATTGGTTTTGTTCTTCATAAGCTCTTGTTCCGAATAATATACCCGGATAAAAACCTATTGACAAAGACCAGTTCCATTTTTCTTTATCCATAAACTTTTATATTATATTGATCTTGATATTTCACAAGTTCTTTATATTTTATTTTTCCTCTTTGTTGCCAAGACCATTTAACCCACTTGTCAATTTGGCGCTCAGCATATTTTTTCCTAGCTATTATTTTTGCAAGCTTAGGATTAACTTTACTGTTTCGTCGCATTCTTTTTGATTTTGTGGTTTATATAATCTTGGATACAATTTATTATCAACTAAATATTTTTTAAATAATTTCCAGCGCAATGGAAAAGATTCATTGGCTCTACCTTTACATTCAATTATAAAATCTTTGCCGATAAAATCTGGAGTATATTTAATTGGTAGTATTTTTTTACCACCACGTTGTTTAAACTCTCCTTTACCATTAGCTGTTCTTGCGTAACAAGGATTTATAAAATCAAACCCAGAAACTATTTCATAAGTTTGACCTTCATATTTAGCTTTTATTTTAGCTTTTTTCAAAGCCATATACATATAACGCTCAAGACCAGAAGCAAATTTGATACCGTCATACGTTACCTTCTTTGCTTGTACTGGTCCACGTTTTCTTTTATAGTTCTTCTTCTTCATAATGTAAGCCGTCGTTTCCGTTTTGCCCTATCACATTCATTCTATTTAACATTGCTTCTTCAACCTCGTCACGTAAGCAAACTCTTGCAGCTTGTATATATAACAATGCATCCATTATTTCTTCTTGTACATCAACTAAAAATCTGTCAAGATCTTTGACTTCGTTTTTAATTTCACCCATCATTGTTGCACCGTACTTTTTTTGACCAATTAGACTACGTTGGTCTATCTTTTCAATAACTCTTTGTACGATTTCATCGTTAGTCTTTACTGTGTAATTATTCATCTTTTACAAATGTTCCGTTAATCATTTTACCTGTTCTTTTACTTATAACTGTATAAGCACTGTCTACGCAATCTTCTATAGTAACTCCTTGTAAATGAGCTAGATTTGTTAATACAACAACCATATCGCCAATAGCATCAATAATTTCAGGTTTATCATCTTTTAACAATGCTTTAGCTAATTCACCAGCTTCTTCTTGAAGTTTAACATATTGTGTATGTGAATTACCTTTGTCATACAAGCCTCTAGATCTAGCCCAGTCTCGTATTAATTCAAACCTGTCATTGTTTACTATTCTTGGTTCTGCAAATAAATCATTATTGTCGTATAATCTAGCAAAAGCTTTATTATACACATAGCATCTATTGTTATTGTACATAGATGTCTTTACGTTTTTCATTATCCAAGGAACTGTCTTTTTTGTAATATGTAAAGTACCGTGTTCTGTTTCCCACTCCATACCCATATTATCTAACAATTGTCCTTTTAATTTATTAACTGGACATGGAAACGTAGTAGTTTGTTCTGTTACGTTTATATTCATTTTTTTATTAGATTTAATTAATTCATTATATTTCTTACGATCAATTTTATAGCCATAAGACTTTTGAAGTTCTATCTCTTTCTCTGATATATAATCTATATCATCGGACTGATCAAGAACTTCATACTCGTCTGGGTTATAACCCTGTGTTAACGTAACTCTGCTATTAAGATTACACGTAACACCGATCTTTTTACCTGGTATATGATAAATATAATACATATTTATAATTTGTTGTTATACAAATGAAAGTTGTGTGCATAATGATAATATTCACCAACTTCAATATTTAATCTTTCTGCTACTAATTTTTGCAACATACTAAAACAGTACTGGTCATTACAAAAACCGTACCAGAGATCATTAGAACGCATCAGAGCAGCCATGTTTAGTCTATTGTCTACAATTGTAAATTGAACTGCGTATGTACATGGTGTATCTTTAGCATATGTTCTATGTTCTTTACAATCGTATATACTAATCGCTGCATGTCTAGTATCTTTGCAATTTTTTAACTTAGCAATTACATAATCTAATTGATCATTACGTTGCCATTGCCAACCATAATTAGATCTAACCTCGTTATGACTGTCTGCCATCTTTTCCCATATCGGTGGTATTTTACCGTATATTTTACCTAACTCATAAATATTAGGGTCACCGGATAGATACCATTTCCATTCAGCATGAGCATAATCAGGTTTCCAATTACGTTCTTTATTAAATATATAATTTTCTAGTGGTTTTTCTAACGTAAACCCGACGTTGAATAAAGCTTTAGTATCACCAAATGGTATACCATCTGTAATTATTTTATCATGAAAATAATTATAAGCTTCATCTGCATTTTTAAATTTTCTGCGCATATTTTTTATAATAATATTTATAGAAATCGTACATCTGTATCCATATTGCTATTGGACCATAGACTAACGGAGATCTATTTGTTTTGTTATTTATCTTAATATCAATGTACCAAGCTCCCTCTCCATTCGCAAATGGGGATATATATATTCCATTGTTTATACACCATCTGTATGCTTCCATCTCCAACACAGTAGGCATATACTGTCCCATTACATCTTTCTTTTTTCGTGGCATCTATTCCCAAGGCATTGGTTCTTCTTTAATTTGATCTACAACATGAGGTATAAAACAACCTGAGTTTGGCTCCCATTTAAAATGACATTCAGCTCCGTTTTCACCGAGGTTTTGAAATTTTACTTTAAGAACTTTTGCTTTAACTGTTTTAGCATCATAATCTCTATGGACTAATATACCGTGGTAACTAGCATCATACCATTCACCACCACCTTTTATGTTATACATATTTGGCTCTTCTATTTGTCCATCTTTATCTTTATACATTTTAGTTGGATGCGCTACAATAAATACAAGCACATCAAACTTTTTAGCAAAGTTTTCTATTTTAGTTAGATATTCCATAGTATATGTATTAACATCTAACGAGCTAGCGTTTTTGTCTCTAACTTTATTAAAAGGATCAATGACTAAGCATTTAATACCTTTACGTTTAACAAGCTCAGCACCTTTACGTAGCACAGATTCTAAGCTATATTTTTCCATATCAATAAAGAAAAAGTTATCATTAACATGATTAGCAACCTCTTTCCATTTTTCTGTATCTATATCATCTACGTTAGGCATATTACCCCATACCTTACGCATAAGCTTGTGTGCGTGTAAATAGTTTGGACTATTTTCTGGTGATGCAAACCCTGTTTTCCAGCCATAGTTTTGATTATAGCCTACAACCATTTGATCTACAAAGTCAGACTTACCAGAGCTAGGAATACCAGTAACAGTGATAAACTGACTGGTATACGTACTAAAAATGCTATCAAAATTGGATAAACCGACTTGGTAACCTGGTTTAAACCCGTTTGTAACGAAGTCTTTAACTTCTCCTTCAATATCCTTAAACGTTGTAACATTTTCAAGTGGATACGGTCTTGCTTTTTGTATTGTTTGCTTGAGTTGCTCTTTGCCATATTTTATTAAATATTCATTAGCATCTTTACAGTCTTTAAAGTCTACTAAGAAACAAGCTTCAGCACCAAGCCTACGAACAAACTCTGTACGTAACGCTAATCCTGGAGCATCTGTATCAAGTGCTAATATAATTTTTGTTTTATCTTCAAAATAATCTATACAATTATCTAAATAATCTAAATTGTTGTGTGTTATCGTAGCACCATTAGGTACAGACACACAGTTTTTAATACCTGCTTCATGTAAAGCAAGTACATCCATTTCTCCTTCGGTTATAACACAGTTATCATAACCCACGATACTGTTGATATTATAGAATACCTTTTCAGCACCTTTATATAATTTAAAGTTTTTTCTACCATCTCTATATTTTACATTAATAAGCTGATCGCCTACATAATAATTAAACTTGATAGTGTTCTCGGTCTTACCGGTTTGCGGCATATACTCAGGACCCTCACTAATTTGTAAATTAATGAGAGTCTCTGTAGATATACCTCTAGTTTCAAACCATTCAGCTACTTTAGTACGAGGAATATTAAACTCCTCTTTCGGTGGATCAACTGGTCTGATATACTCTTTATCAGTTGCTCCTTTACGTTGATACGTATGTAGTTGAAAGGTTGAATCACAGTTGTGGCAAGTTCCAAGACCACGTTCCCAGTCGTATGAAGCACATTTCTTCTTACGATTTTCGGGTTTTCTATCATGAGAACAAAGAGGACATATGCCCTGTTTCTTCTGCTCTAGATTATATTGATTGAACTGGTCAATAACAAATCCATTGATCTCGTATTGTTCTACTTGCATTTAATTTAATTAAAATGGTAAATCGTCC
>BCSF01000094.1_pt1 | contig 38796 bp, 57 predicted proteins | sample 1016431 | NCBI WGS metagenome assembly BCSF01 (sample SAMD00045685;SAMD00045686;SAMD00045687;SAMD00045688;SAMD00045689;SAMD00045690;SAMD00045691;SAMD00045692;SAMD00045684;SAMD00045690;SAMD00045691;SAMD00045692;SAMD00045684;SAMD00045685;SAMD00045686;SAMD00045687;SAMD00045688;SAMD00045689, study... | reverse complement strand
TTTACTTCAATAATACTAAGGTAATCAAAGGAACATCACCATGAAGTGCAAAGTCACTCTCTATGATGCTGGAACTGTTTTTGAGGAGATTGTTATTGCCAGCGATTATCAGCTGGCAAAACAAAAAGCAATGGCACGCAATCCTGGTTCTACTCATATAAGTACCAATGCTATCTTTGATAAACCCGATCACTCAGGTTTTAACTCTGATCGTGGGAGTTCTTCTAGTGGAGGTTCTGCTTTCAGTTCTGATTCTGATAAAGAACTTGGTTTACTTGCAGGTTTTGCAGTCATAGGAACTGTTGGATGGTTAGCGTGGGAAGCATGGAAATTTGCTTCTGCGATTGTTATTGGTGCCTGGCAATGGTTTGTGGGATTGTTCTCTTGGATTCCATTCATGTCGCCACAACTTCTTGTTTTTCTTGTGCTTGGATTCTTCTTCTTTATTCTCATTCTTGGAGCACTTGATGACTAAGTTTCAGAAACCTTTTATTGAGCGTCCTGGTGTACTAGAAGACAAAGCAGGAGATCCAGAAGGGTATGTAACAAATGATGGTATGTGGGCTGCTGTTCCTATTGTCAATTCCAAAAAATTTGCTATCATTAACTTTGGATCGGTAGTACATACTGCCAATAATTACACTGCCGCCAAGAACTACATTCTTAAAGAAATCAAAAAATCCAAAAAGAAGTAGTGTAAATAGTAACAACAGGAGGCAATTATGAACGAAAAACACGAAAAACGTAGAGATGCACTTGGTTTGTTTTACGAAAGCGTATTGAAACCAGATTCAGAACTGCGTCAGTGTGCTCACAATCAAGAGTGTTTTCATGAGTTGATGGAGTGGAGAGAAGAAATCATCCGCTATTTGGATGAGAGGAGAAATCAGGAGTTCAACTAATGGAACCCCAGTACATATTTTTTCTACTCTTTGCAGTAGCAGCATATTTCATCGTCACAGATGAGAGTGTTGCTGCTGCTTTTTATTACGTAATTGGTATCATAACAAACTATATCAGAGGAAGAGTATGGTTAGTTACAAATGATCCACGCAATCCTGTGGTAAAATACTTAGTATATCGTCGTTCCCTCAAATTAGCACGGGAGTTGACGGCAAAAATAAATAACCATATAGAAAAGACTAAGGACTGATATGCTATCTACTCAGTATCGTCTTCGTCTTGAAGCAATCTGCAATAAAATTGTTTCAGGTGAGGCTGTTGGGTTGGAAGAAATGATATGGGCAGAGAAACTGTCTAAGGCAAATACTTCCGCCAGAGAAATGCTTAAGAAGGCAAGACACCGTGCTGCTAATCCCGATATGCAGGAAGGTAGTTTAGATGATTTTATGAATAAGATGGGTTTGGGTGATCCAGACCCATCAAATCATCGCACTGGATTTGGTAGTGCTGATGAGATTGTAGACTGGTTTAACCAGGACAAACCAGATGATTGGAGACAGCGTGACTGAATATAGTGTTATAGACAAGGAAGGTAAAGTAACTAACTATGTCTGGTGTAACAAAACAAGAAGGATGGTAATTGAAAAAAGTATGACTAAAACAGCAGTAATCTATTCTAACGGAAGTCAAGAGTGTGAGCGTATTGCTATGCTACTCAAAGCACTGGGCGGTGAGTTTCATGAGTACAAACTGGGTGAGCACTTCGACGAACAGGCATTTTACAAAGAGTTTGGTGAAGAGGCAACCTACCCCCAGGTCGCATATGGAGCACAACATATAGGGAGTATGAAGGAGACCTTACACTACCTATGTGCCGAAGGTATCATATGAACTTCGAACTGACGCTGGACGATTATACTTTGATATTAAATGCCCTTCACTACTACAAGAAGGTAGAGAAGGTCGGTTCCTTCCAAAAATACGACGAAAAGGCAATCAATAATCTAAGGGATAAGATGTCTAAGCAACTTATACCCAGTGAGTTCAGTTTTGATGAGTATCATACCATCATAAACAAATGACCTACGAAGACTTCATCAATAAAGGCACTGACCATTATATGGATATGGTGCGTCTCATAGATATTAAGATGAAGTACCGTATGGATCTTACAGAAGAGGAGAAGAAACTAAACGATCACATTTTAGAATTCCAGAAACAAGTCAAACTAAATGAGTTGAGAGACCGTTTTGAGAAATGTTTGGAAGTCGATGAATGAAACAGGCACTAATCGTATCACTTTGCTTCTTACCACTGGCAGTTATCTGGGTGGTAATGAAACTGGCACTGTGGTTTTCTGCCATAGATAAGGAGCAGAAGCATGTCAGAGAAGAATCCAGAAAACAACATGGACCCTATTTGGCAAATCCGTATGGAGACGTTGATGAAGAGGACGAGGAATATGGAAGTAAAACAGATTATAGATGAGGCACTGTTCCAATATTATTTTGAGAAGGGAATGGAGGTTCCTAATTGGAGGAGAAACAAGGATCCTCAGTGGTGGATTGATTACTTAGCGGAGCTTGACAATGAAGATAAGGGGTGTTAGGATACCAAGCAAATACACAATCACAATGGACTATCGACCTTACTCACCAGAGTGGCACAGGAGACGCTACCTGAAAGAAGCACTGGATAAGTATTTCGATGATTATGTGGATACTGATACTATCCGCGAAGACTTGCTTAGTATTCTGTCAGAGCGTTCTGATAAAGCATATGCCGACTTTATGCGTATCAATGAACTAGAGAAAGCACTTCAGTGAGAGATAAAATAGTATTCATTCTCCCATTCTTTCAAGTTATCATTGCTCTGATAACTTTATCTAAGATACCAGAACCTCCGCCACAGTATTTCTGTAAGCAAGCACAGGATACTTATGGTAACTATGCCGACTTTATTATTTGTAATCCACAATGAAATCTGGTGATACTGTAATCTACCTTGGTTGTTCTCAGATGCAAATCAACTGGGGTAACAATGATGATCCACGTTCCTACCTTGTTGTCGGTCAAGAATATGTGATAGAAGACATAAATGTTCACCGTCAACATACAAAAGTCAAAATACTCCATAAGATGGGATGGTTCAACTCTGTTTGTTTCGAATTACAACAAAAAGAGGTAAATACTATACCACTAGAAAAGGAGAACGACATGGATCCCTCAGATATAGTGCTTGATAGCACGTCAAGAATGTTTCAATACGAAAAACTTTCACGCGAAATCGAATCTTGCAACGATATCGATGAACTAAAAAATATGTGCAGGTGTTATGTAAAGTTGCACCTGAAGCACCAAGAAGTTGCTGCACAAATGATGATCCCAAACGCCACAATTGACTAATGTTAGAACTTACACTTTCCGCTCTCCTCAACAGCATATCATCAGACTTCTGTGCTATTATGGAGAAGGAGAAAGACTATCTCAAAGCAGGTCTTATTGCCTTTAGTATGGCTAATGATACTTATGGTAGTGAGAACGTGCGAAAGATTATTGGTGAAGCAAAGCACCATGAACTTAAAGTCATTGCCGTTTCTAGTGTGATCTCAAAATGCCCAGAGCAGCTAAACCAAAACCAGTAACTAAACCCAAAGCAAAGACTACAACTAAACCAAAACCAGTAACTAAACCCAAAGCAAAGACTACAACTAAACCTAAACCAGCACCAAAACCTAAGGCAAAAACTACCACCAAACCCAAACCCAGAACAAAAGCAAAACCCAAACCTAAGGTTGTTGCTTATACTCCTGCCGAACTTGAGGTAGAATATCCTTATGATATGTTCCCCTGGAAACTTATCCACAATGAGAGAGGGGAGAAGCGTAGTTGCTACTTCCAGTGTGAAGAGCATCGCAAGAAGCATATCGCACGATACAAAATGACAAAGAACGACATTATTTTTATGGGGTACAAGTATGATTGACAATCCTATTTCGTATGTGAAGAACACACGACAAACTTATAGCAAACAGTATGAGACTGTATTGACTGAGGTTCTGGTACAGTTTGCCGATGAGAATCCTGCCTGGATTCCTTATGATACTCTTGTAGAGATGGAGAGAGTTTGTAATGAGTGAAGACCGTAAGTATTCTAAGTATCGTATTGACCAACTTGCCAAAGAACTTGATGGTAAGTGGCACCACCAGATTGTAACCAATGGTCGTCAAGAGCACAAGCAGATTGTGATTGAGTATGATCATAAAAAAGTTACCTGATAATGTGATGGTTGTGCTGACGCTGGGCTTGCTAATGCTCTGCGTCGGTGGTATAATCATCGGAGGTTACATCCACGGCGATATGCACTTCGCCAAAGTATTAGAGCACTTAAAAAAATGACACAAAGAACTTTTACTGGCAAGACTGGTGATGTATGGACTTGGGAAGAAACTCCCGAAGTTGTAGCAGCACTCAAACAACTGCACAAGTCTGTGGTGGACAATAGAGTCACTCCTCCTAATAGTCCTAAAAAAGATGCCTGAATTTACACATCATCAGTGGAAACTTATCTTCACTGCTGTGCGAAAGTATCAAATCAATCATCCAGCATCCATCGGATGTTATGCTGAAATGCATAAAGAGTTGTCTGAGATTCTGGATGTACTTTACCCTTATGCTTTTACCGAAACTTACTTAGATCATGAAACTACTAACACTTGAAGACTATCAAAAGGCAGGAGAAACATTCTGGCCAAAGTATTGGTATGTCGCCAAAGAATTAGGTGAAAATGCTAAACCAGAAGACATTCTAAAAGTAATGGAAGCAGTTGGTGGTATCGCACTGAAACTAGCACTGGAAGAAAAAGAAGGACCTTTTGGATTCAACAAACACAATGACGGACAAGAAACTAATTGATGACTGTTTTACTGTTGAGAAAGCACGTTTTCTCTGGCACAGTAAAGACAAAGAGGGTAATGGTTTAGTTTCTGCACTAACAGAAGATGCTTGTATTCGTGCCACTCGATTCTATCTCAAAGGTAAACAAGAAGGATGGAAGAAAGAGGAAACTAAAACTTATTCAGGTACAGTCGGAGGTAAACTGTGAAGATTAATCCTTATTCTATCTTTATGAAATGGGGAATTGATGAACCAACTCCCCTTGAAATCCTGTCGGAAAAAATAAAACAACTTGAAGACCGTGTGCGTGTACTTGAAGAGGAAAACATTGGTCAAACTAATTCACTTTATGAGTGCTGGAACTCTCTTGATGCCCGTATAGATATTCTTGCAGAACATTGTAAAAATGGGTAACATGTACGGAGATCTAGATTGTTTTGAAAAAGCATTATCACACTTTGGTACTCGTGTTGATATGATCTGCGCCATGGAAATGGGTGGAAAGATTGATGCTGAGACAGCATATCAGAATATCAAGATGGAACTCAAAGAACTCAAAAAAATTCGTAAGAAACATAAAGAGGAGAACTGCAATGAGTGCTGATAGTCCTGATAGTCTTAAAGTAACACAAAACGAAGATGGGTCTTTCACTATGGACTGGGACCCACAAGACCCAAAATGGTCCTGGATGAATCAGTTGACACAGAAGGAAATTCAGGTTATCATGGAGCAAGCAATCAAAGACTTCCTCAATGACTTCTGATGATCCCCGTAGTATTGATTTCGACTACAAAAAATATTCTCTCAGTCATCTGGATGAGTGGGTGCATGATTCATTGAATTGTGAAAACACCACTCCACAAGAGATTTATGATGCTATCGTTCAGTGTGTAGACGATAGTTTGGAATATCATAAGTCTCATCTAACAAAAAGCATTGAACTTCTTTCTTTATTGAAAGGTCATAGATCAAATGTTTTTGATGCTTCCGCTCACGATTTTGATGACTTTTGGTATAGTCCAGAAGCACAAGGCACTTGGGGAAAATCTGAGCACTATGATGACTTTGAGTGTCCTCTTCCCTCTCAATATACTGAGGAGGAAATGGATGCGATGTGTGAACGTGCAGCAGTTGAAAATGATAAAGAAAAGTGTCGTGAGTATAATCTGCGTGAGGCAGAATACTACGACAAACGTGCTCAACTTGACCTAGAAGCAACCAAGAAGCAACTTAAAATCGCACGTAAAATTGATGAGGGAAAATCTGAGTATTATTATGATACAGGTAGAAACAAAACCTATGATCAAATGCTTTCCGAAGGTTGGGAAATGACTGATGATGGATTCTGGATTAAGGAAGTAATCAGAGCGGATGAGTGCTGATGTATACTCTCAAACTACTTGCCCCTCTTGTTATGGGAATGTGCACGGAGGGTCTAACTACTGGTCAAGGTGATTACTGTGTACTTGACAATCCACAACCAAATGTTGTAAAATTCTATGAACCTGGAAAGTCCTGCTACATCAATGGAACTTTCTATTCTAAATGTGAGGAAGCAAATGGCTCTATCTGAAAGTGTTGAATCTAGTCTGCAAGAAGCAGAAGCAGATCTGCGTAATGCACTATCCTTTGCGGCACGTCAAGAACGACCAGCAGTGTGTAAAGATATTGCCAATATTCTCAAAGATTTAGAGAATATTAGGATTACCGACACGGTTCTTGATATGATTGACAATCGTGAACCAGGCAGTAGCGGTAAGTTTGGTCCTTTTACTGATAATTAAGGACTGTAACGCAATCCCGAAGAAAACATTAAGTATCTAGATACTTATGTTATAGAATGCTAACATTGGGTTACATCGCAAAACACTCATGACTCTCGCTAAAACTGGACCTGGAATCCTCTCAGAAGAGGAAATGACTGAACTTATTGCCCTAAAAGAGGCAATTACCTATGCTCCGCACACAGTTTCTGCCCATAAAATGGAGAAGTTTGCTGAATTGATGGTGCGAAGTCTTGAGGGAAAAGAGTCTAACACCCCTCAATAAAAATAAATAAGTATTATCCCGCTACAAAACATGGAAAACATCGACAAGCACATTCAGCAAGATGAGGAACTTCTGAGTGATCCAACCATTTCACCACAGTCCCGTCGTCATACTGAAGAAGAACTAGAAGCACTGAAAGCATATAAAGAGAATCATCCTGGAGAATCACACGATCCAACACCACTTGAGTTGTATTGCGACACACATCCTGATGCATCTGAGTGTAGAGTTTACGACGACTGATCCAGTTTGACAAGTGTCACACCGACCCCTCTGGGGTCTTTTTTATACCCTATAATAAGTCCATCAACGCAAGAGACCAATGCTCAAAGGGAACCTTCTCAAGGTCATCGGTGAGACTGCCAAGGGCACTGAACTCACCCGTCTTCAGAAGTTTGAGGTGTTCTGTAACGTCTGCGACAACATGCTGAAAGAAGGTCGCATCAGCAAAATTCAGCACGAACGATGGACTGAAATCTTCTGATTTGTGCTATAATTACCAAACGATTTGAGGATCATTTCATGAATCTGTCAGAGTTTATCGAAGAGTTTCGTGAGAGCGAAATCTATGAAACTGATCCACAAGATTGGCGTGGTTATCTAGCAGATGATGACTACTGGGTGCCTGACCCCGAACTTGTTTATTGAGGAGAATTATGCTTGATTTTGATGATATGGAGCTGTTCCAACTACAGTTCTGCATGAGCCAAACAAAGAGTCAAATGATGATGGGTGGAGAGATTCGTCGTCATGCTTCTATTACCAAGAAAATCGAAGAAGAGATGGAGCGGCGTAAAAATGCTACAGGAGCATACACCCTGGAAGGCGTACAGCGCCAGTTGCAACAACAAATTGATGAGATGACCAGTTGAACAAGTGGCACAGGGGGCGCTGAAATGCCCCCATATGCCCCTATAATAGTCTCATAAGCAACGGACCCCATGACTGCTACCTTCGCTGACTACGCTGCCCAGCAAGACGCCCGTAACACCATCCAACTGAATGTCCGCAAGTGGACTCTGATGCTGTGTGATGCCCTGGTGGACAATTTCAAGTCCCGCAACCATGGTAAAGTTGGTGGTTATGATGCTCCTGTCTATAAGTTCTATCCTGAGGAGGGACGTAAGTATTTCAAGATCATCATGGATGCTCACGGTTCCCGTAGTGTTCATGCCTTCGTAGACAAGAAGACTGGCGAAGTGTATAAGTCTGCATCATTCAAAGCACCTGCCAAAGGTGTTCGTTATGACCTGCGAATCATTGAGCAGCGTGAGTGGTTGCTGCAACATGCTGACTGGGCTGGTGGTTATCTCTATGCACGTTGATGTGCTATAATGTTTATGTTCATTTGAGGACAAAGTTATGAATGACCAACGTCACTATCACACCGAAAGCGAACGCCGTCAACTTGATGGAGTTGTGCACGATGCAGAGGCAAATGGGTGGGAAATCTCTAAACTGAACAGAATGAAAGTTCGTGCTAATACTCTACCCGATGATTCTCTGGTTGTAGATGATGCGGCGTGATCTACTTTCTCATTATTAGTGCTGGTTTTGCTTGGGCAGCACTAGCACTGTTTTCACCTTGGTTTAATCATCTCAACAAAGAAAATGAATCCATCAAGAGAAAATCTAATTGAAGCACTCTACAATGAGTATGTGTTTCTCTGTCATGATGACTTTGAACCTGGGGTTGATATTGAACCCGAAGACTATCTCACGATGTTGAAGGACATGACTTATGATGAGCTAGTTGATGAGACTTGCACCGACGACACTTATCACCTGAGTGAGTTTATGGAGGCATGGGGTTGACTGCAACTCATAAACTTGTCTTTATTGGTTCATTCGTTTGGTTTCTTCATTGGGGCACATGTCTTACATCACTGTTAGTGGATACGGTTATCCTAAGAGCACCTGTGAGGATGTTACCTCTTGGTTTCTGAATACGTTTTTTCCACGTCACAAAATCACGGTGGACATTGTTCATCGTGGATTGAAACGTGAGCAGGTTCTGGGTTATTGTGACGTTGTGGGCGAATGTTATCGTCCCCGTCACTTTCTGATAGAACTGGACACTCACATGGACAGGGACACGTATATAAAAACTCTTTTGCATGAGTTGACCCACATGGCACAGTGGATACGTGGTTCGCTGCGGCAGCGATACGGAAAATTGTGTTATTCTAAAGTACCAGTGGATAATTGGGAGTATTGGTATCAACCACATGAGATTGAAGCACGGGAGGAAGAAGAAAGACTATATGAGATGTATCTTACTGACAAATATGGTGTGCCAGCAGGTGAACCGTCCTATAACTGGTCGAATCGCTTGACCAGCGGTTGAAACCACTGTATAATAACTGTATCAAAGCAACGCACCCATGCTGACCGCTCAAGACTATCTCAAGTCCACCACTCATGAGAGCATCCTGATGGAGCAGGCAGTCGATCCCTACACTAACTCTGCTTTCAAGCATTTCAAGTCTTTGTCTTCTAAGAAAAAGGGCAAGTTTTTTGAGTTGCTGTATCAAGAGTATATGGAGAGCAAGGGTAACACTGTTACCAAACCCGATAACTCTGATCATGATCGTAAGGTCAACGGTGTCAAGAAAGAGATCAAAGGTTCTTTCTTGTGGGGCACTGGTACACATTTCCGTTGGCAGCAGATTCGCCCTGGTCAGGACTATAATGATATGGTGTTTGTCTGTGTGTTCCCTGATCGTGTAGAATTCTACGAAGCAGACAAGCAAACTGTTACCGCTGCTGTTGAGGTTCAGGATGAGAATGGTAACTGGATCTATAACCAGCATGGTGGTAAGCGTGTAAACTCTGGTACATTTTGCCTTGATGGTTTCCCTAATGATTTTCCCTGGATGCAAGCAGTATGATTGAAAATAGAGATTGTTTAGAATATCTTTCAACACTTGATGATGAGTCGGTGGATTTGGTTGTTACCGATCCACCTTATTTCATTGGTTTTGATGGTGGAAAGGGATGGGATTCTCAGTGGAAAACTGAGGAAGAGTATTTGAATTGGTGTGATTCATGGACACGGGAGTGTGTAAGAGTTTTGAAACCCAATCGTATGCTGATTGTATGGGGAACGCTCAAAACCGAAACTTTTATCAAATATAAGTTGCAGACCAGTGCGATTGATCCTCTGGTGCCACAGAACGAAATTATATGGGGTTATAACTGGGGAGGACGTGCTAAGAACAACTTTGCCCGTAAACATGAGTATGCCTGGTGTTGGTCTAAGGGTAAAGAGTTTCTCTTTAATGACAAGGAGATTCGCATTCCCCGTAAGGTCAATAAGAATATGAATTTGGAGAAAAAGATGCTGGGAGAGTACAAATCTCAGCATCCAGATGCAACCAAAGAACAGATTGCAGAGTATAAAAAGATTCATATTGATCCAAAGACAACATTTACCGATGGTACAATTCCCACCTGTATTTGGGAGAAGAACAATCACACCACGTCGAAAGTTTACTGTGGATGGCATCCTACCACCAAGAACTTAGAGGTGATGGAGAGAATCATTCGTGGATATACTGTGGAAGGTGATACAGTCCTGGACATCTTTATGGGATCTGGTTCGACTGCCATTGCCGCAAAACGTGCAGGTCGCAAATATATTGGATGTGAACGTGATGAAGAATATTATGGTAAGTTACAACAAAGAATAAGTGCAGATCTAAACGTGCTTGACTTTGTTTGTGACAGTTGAGGAAGTGGCACAGAACCCCTTGGAGAGTGCTCTGAGTGCCCTATAATACAAAGGTAATCAAGGGAGAGAACCCGATGCAACTCACTGCACAAGGCGGAAACATGGTTGTTGACTTCTATCCCGTCAAGTTCGCGGACGGTACGCTTCACACTCGTCAAGTTCTGAAGATTGTGACCTTTATGGGTGGCACTCAGTCCAAGACGATGATCAACAAACGTGATATGGAGCAAGAGATTGATTCCCGTGTGAATGGTTATGGTTATGAGGTGACTGGTTTCAATGAGATTCCTCAACTGTTCAATTCTAGTCTGGGATGTGCCTGTTGAACTGATGGATAAAATAAAGATTATGTTATACTTTTTTGCACTACTGGTTATTCTATTCACCCAATTCTTCACATGATGAGTCAAGAGAATCGTGAGTTTGTGAATTTTCTTTTCGACAAACTTCTTTCCCATAGTGATACTGATATGATTGATTTACAGGACGATGATTCCTGTTGCGATCATCTAATGTTCTCTCAATTGGAGTTATTCTAATGGAAATGGTTGAACTGACTCAGAAAGAGATTCGTGTTCTATTATCACTGATGGAAACACTTGATTTAGAAACCATGGAATTATCGTCTACAATTTCCGAACTTGTTCATTTACATTCTAAGTTAACCAGTGCTCAAACGTTCTAAAATGAATGATGAAGACATTCGCCAGTTCCTCCAATCTTTCTCTGATTTTATGAAACACTCCGAAACCGAAATTCAAAAGCACGAAGAGTATCTTAAAGCAAAGGAGTACACCAATAACTTTCTAGAAGAGCAGGCAAAAAAATTAGAAGTCACGGTTGATTATTATATGCAGGAATTTATGTAATGAACCACAAAGAACGAATCATCCTAGCCCAAATGCAAATTGATAATCTACTCACATTGACACAGGACTTACAGTATCAGGGGTTTCTATCATCACACTTATTACCACTCAATTATGAATTGCAACGTCAATTACACCTCTTGACATCATCCGAAGAATATAGTAAAATACAATAGTAATTTCGTAACCATAATGAAATCACTGTATATTGTAGATTACTGGGTGCCATTTCCTTCTTCTGAGTACGGAGGTGTAATTAGTCTCATTGCAGAGAGTGATAATGATGCCTTCAATATCTTATCACAAGAAGAGACGTATGATGATAATTACGGGCACCTGATTATGCAGAATGTAATTACTGCACAAAAGTTCGAACTCAAAGATGATTATGAGTCGGGCATTATTGATTCATTTACTACCTGATAGAGAACAATGGCAAAAGGATTCAATGTAAAACCAGTTAGAGAAGAACCCCTTGATCCGACATACCGATTAGAAGAAGAACAAACGACTGGTTGGTATTCTGTTGGAGAAGGATTGTCTAAAGAAAAGTGTCAGGAACTGTATGATCAAAAACTCAATGAAGGAGTCAGTCCAACCCGATTACGAATCATTCGAACTCTATGACTTTCCACACAAACCCCCAAAAGGATACAGATATGCAACGTTACAATTTAAACGTGATGTTGTTTCTATTTGGACTGTTCATCAGCACGGGTTTGTTTACAATGGTCATACTGAATCTTATTGTATCTGGGGATTCTACAATACAAAAGAACAACAGTATTATGCACCAATCAACTCATCAAAAATAGGTAATAAGGTAGATGTAAACGATACGACTCCTTATACTGCAATGCCACTCAACTTGAATCCATTAGAATATGCCTTATACGCCTAAACTGAATGATTATGTCAAATGGAATAAGGATAAGTTTAGTGTAGAAGGATGGATCTATTTTATGGATTCTGCCTATCTGACTATTGAGATTGGAACAAAGGATAAGCACTGTGATGATGTAGAACACTGTCCTATTCATAGTAAGTATCATACTCTTGTTGTTTGTTATCCAGAGAGTTGGAATCAGTTGGAGTATGTTACTAGTCGAAAGAGTGTTTATGAGTCCGCATATGGAGAGAAATAACCCCAAAAACACTAAAAACATTAAAAAAACAATAAAAAAAGGTATTAAAAATATAAAGTAGTGTGTTATACTGTTGATAATTATTCGCAATAAGGGTTGGTAATGATATGAATTAGTATCGTTATTATGCCTCTAATACTCTCCTAATCCTTATAAACCCCGTCCTTATACTCTCTAAGAATCTCATAAAGGGTCGGATCTTATGCCTTATAAACCTTATAAACCCCTCCTGGTCTTGTGAGCTAAGCGAGCGTATCATAAGACCCGCAGTTTGTCAAGTCACGGGGCGGCGAAAAGTCACAGAACCCACACATAAACTCGACGAGACTTATAAATAATGGTTATGGATCTCGACGAGCACTTGACACTCCTACGAGATCGCATTATAATATCATAGTATCATACATCTCTACGAGAACCATGTACGACGACTACGAGTTTCACTACGAGTATAACAACGAGTCATATGCATATGATCTCGACGAGATCTATGAGCATTATATTCATACATCATATACACAAGATACATACGAGATTGATGATGAGTATGCGCGAGATTCATGTGATTATGACGCGCTTGCATATAAACATTATGCATGATATCATATACACATAACACATCGCATTACGAGAATCATGTACACACACAAGCGTACAGTATGTGTAACATTAGACATTGAATGCTACGATGATTTATACCTAGAAGATCTAGATTGGAAGAGTTTACTAGATCTTGAAGGTGATGAGAATGTCCAAGTTAGCATCAAAGAACCTGCAGAGGTTTATTAGTGTGCCAGTTCGTAGATTGTCCGATATGAATTCGTATCAAGTCTACGTAGTCTGATATCAATTCGTATCATTGTGACAGTTGGCAGAGTGTCCACCAAACCTGCACAAGGCACCGATATCGTGTATTGTATTCAAGTCGTCAGGGAATTACCCAATGTTTGATGAACTCTGGTCTGAGATTGCTGATGCTCCTGGTGAGATCTTTGACGTGATTGAGTATAAAGAAGAGTGGGAGAAAGAAGAGAAGTTTAATGTAGACAACTACCTGAACTCCAACTACGATTACTGAAATGAATCGTTCTGAACTCCAAGACAACATGATCCAGCAAATCCTGGATGATATGGACATCAAAACTATGATGGCAATTCTTTATGATAACATGAGTGAGAGTTATGATAAGTATTCTGATAAAGAATTGATCGCAGAGGTAGAAGAATACTACCCGCACTTGTTGGAGGATTAATTATACTCAGGTCAGCCGCCGCGCTGTGCCAGTTAGGGCACTGTCCACTCACCCCCTGGAATCGGCGGATCCCGTGCCTATAATACGGGGACAGTCAACCAAACCACATGCGTTACGAAGTCCTTGTCCCCTCTGCCATGCATGAGTCGGAGTCCGTCTGCGACCTGGACCGTGCCTACCTGATCTGCCTGGACCTTGCCGAAGAGTTCGGGTACGCTGAGATCCGTCACAACGGGCACCATATTGCAGACTACGGCAACCCCGCCACCTTCCTGGGGTGATGTGACAGTCGGGAGAGTGTCCACCATTCTCCCCAAAGACCCCCAAGGGGTGCCATACTAACATTGTTCAAACGACACGACCTCATGCGTAAGATCGAACAGCAAATGAACAACGCCATTTCTAACAACCTGAACTGGCAGTCTGGAAACACCGCTGTTGCTTACAATCCCGAAACTAACGAGTCTACCGTATTCCTCCACGGTAACAAGATTGCCATCGTGGGTGATGACTTCGTGCAAATCTTCGACGGTGGTTATCAGTCCAACACCACCAAGTCCCGTCTGAATGCTATTCTTTCGGAGCACGGAATCACGGGCGAAGGTGTATTCCAGCGCAACTGGAATTGGTTCGTTCATAAGTTCGTCGGACAGGCAGGAACTTCCCCTGTCTACAATGAGTATGAATTCACCAATGGGTTCATGTTTGCATAAAGAATTGGGGGGCATTCGTGTCCCCTTTTTTTATACCCAGGTCGGCTGCCCAACCAGTTGGCGCACTGTCCACCAAACCCCCCAAAGCGTCCCCTGATGCGTCATACTACATTCATGCAAAACAAACACATCGAACACCCCGAAGACACCATTCTCACGGGAGATCTGAATGCGTTGGATTGGTTCGCTGCGGAGGGTACTCTCAGCGTTAAGATGGATGGCGCTCCTGCTATTGTTTGGGGACGTAATCCTGCAACTGGAAACTTCTTCGTTGGGACTAAAAGTGTCTTCAACAAAGTAAAGATCAAGATCAACGAATCTCATGCAGAAATCGATCAGAACCACACAGGTGAAGTTGCAAAAATTCTGCACGCTTGTTTTGATTGGTTACCTATTACAGACGCCATTTATCAGGGGGATTTTATTGGATTTGGCGGTGAGTCTGAATACACTCCCAACACTATCACTTACAGTTTCGGAGAAGTGATTCATGAGGAAATCATCGTTGCTCCGCATACCCGTTATGAGGCAACTTCTGACCTTCGTGATGCAGTAGCGTCTCCCATTGATTATATGATGGAGGACGGACATAACTGCAAATTTGTACAACCCGATGCATGGATCTTCTCTGGATCTTATAACAAGTGTGCAGGGTCGTTCGGTGACCTTACTGAGGTGATTCAGTTTGCTAAACAAATGGCACAGACTGTGACCTTTGTTGATGATAAGAAAGCAAAGAAGATTAAGCAGCAACTGAATGCATGTATCCGTGAGAATCGCCCTGTTGTCAATAGCGAATTCGACTGTGATCCTCTGCTGCTTGGATTGTGGGCACTGGTCAAATCTATCAAAGAAGATGCACTCTATCTCTGCCGTAATGATGGTCCTGCCGCTTATATTGGATACGATCGAATTGACTCCGAAGGTTATGTCTACTCCAATGAGTTCGGTACAATGAAACTGGTCAATCGTGAGCGGTTCAGTTATGCTAACTTCAACAACCCGAAGTTTGTGTGCCAATGAGCGTGCTGTCCACTCATGCCCCCTGGGCGGCAGAGTTACCCCCTATAATAAGCACATCAGCAAACGACCCATGCTCGAATTCCTCACCACTTCCTTCCAAAATGTTCGCTCCTCTAAGCGTACTGATGAACTGCACAAAGTCCTTCTGGATGAAGTCCTGAACTCTAATCCTGAGTGGGCAGAGTATACCTGGGAATATGAGTATCAGTTGCCCATTGATGGTTTCGGTGGCACCTTTGATATAGACATTGCTGGTTTTGATAAGGGTGAACTTAAGGTTGCAATCCTTGCCAAAGCTATCAACAGCAACGTCAACAAAAATATCAAGAATTACGCTAACACCACGATAGGCGAAGCAGCACGAATCATGTTTGCTCCTAACATCGAAATGGAGAAAGTTCTCTTTGTTTCTATTCTTCCCCGTGTGGCACCCCGCTTCAACAAAGCAGGCGAAGTTCAGGGATTCGATGATGTCGTCGGAGCAAAGAACCGCACTAAGGTAGGCGACGTTCTCAAAGCACAGTATAACGGAATCGTCGAATCTGTTGATGTGTTCTTTGACATTAGCGGCGTCCGTTCCTTTACACACTCCCAAGAATTTCAGGAGATTGCTGTAGAGAATCTGGATGCCCTGGTGGTCGGTTGATCCACTGTCCACCACCCCCCTGGATTGGGTGGGTGCCGTGCCTATAATGACATCAGTTCGAAACGACCTCATGACCGACACCACGTACAACGGTTGGGCAAACTGGGAGACCTGGAACGTGTCCCTCTGGATTCAGAACGATGAGGGTCTGTACAATGAGGCACGCCGCCTGGCACGCTTCGGTCGGACCTATCAGGACCTGGTTTCCATGCTCCGTGACTGCGGCAGCAAAGAGACCCCCGACGGTTGCCGCTGGGACGACCCCGCAATCGACGGCATGGAGATCAACGAAATGATGGCAGACCTCTGACCATCGCCCCCCCCTTTCAAACCAAACCAACATCCTACCATGACCCGCGACCTTTCCCTCTCCCTGCTCAACCGTGCCGCCACTGGCGACCAACTGCTGACCATCCTGGACACCATCGTAGAGGATGTGACCGCTGAGAACATCGCTGACTGTGCTGCCCACTATGCTGCCATCTCTGCTCCGACCGCTGACCCCATCGCCTTCTGAAGTTTTGTGACTGACCCCCGATCCTGCTGCCCGATGTTGTAGGATACGGGGGCAAACGCAACGGACGCCATGTCCCCGCGAAAGGAACTTCGTCTGATCATGTCCCGCCATGGATTCTCCATCCATCGGCAATCAAAGCACCTCATCTGGCGCAACGAAGCAGGTCAGACCATCACCACCAGCAGCACCCCATCCGACGGCAATGCCTTGAGGCAGATTGAGCGGCAGGTCCGCCGTCTTGCCGTCGCCTGATTCGTGCTACAATACCAAAGCAACCGACAGACACCCGATGACCTTCGAAGAGTTCAGCGCACAGACCTGGGACCGCTTCCTCTCCGCCGCCGAATGGGATGGCACCGTTTCTTGGTTGGAGGGTTTGAGTTTCGTCAACCGCCTGGGTCTCCTGGATGATTTCATGGCGTCTCCCTGGTGGGCGCTGATGAATGAACGCCTGGATGCTGGGGAGTTGGGGATGTGGGTCCTAGAGGGTTGACCCCCATTCGTTCGTGAATCAGCAGTGCCCGGGTTCCCCCCCTTCGGGGGCGGTGCCCGCCGTGTATATAAAACCCATGGGTCCCTCCAAGCTATAAAGTGTTACACTCGCCAGCTCTTTATAAAACTCATAACTTTTCTATATAAAATCAATGGACGAAAACACAGAGATGCAAAAAAATCCCGGAGAAAATTTTACTACCGTAGAGGTCGATTCAGTAACTGGGGAGTATTATATAAGGTTGCCCGAGTGGGTCGTCAATGATTTTGGATGGTACGAAGGAACGGAAGTAAACATGGAGATCGATGGAGACTCGATACTGATAACGGAAATCAAGGGAGATTGATGCTCCAAGAGCGCAGCGATTGACTTCACATAGATAATACTGTATGATACTGAAGTAATTACACTCTATTATGGCTAAAGGATTTACCGTAAAGGCAAAAGCACCTTCTCCAGCAACCACTCCCAACACATCAGAATGGGACTATGAGAAGGCAAAAGAAATGTTGAAAGGGAAGTCAGTAGTATTCTGTCTTCCTGGACGTGGTGTTTCTTACACGTACTTAAAGAACTTTGTACAACTGTGCTTCGACCTCGTTCAGTACGGGGTGAGCATTCAAATTTCGCAAGATTATTCTTCCATGGTGAACTTTGCAAGATGCAAGTGCCTTGGAGCCAATGTCTTGCGTGGACCTGATCAGATTCCCTGGGATGGAAAGTTACAGTATGATTATCAATTATGGATTGATAGTGATATTGTTTTCAATACTGAAAAGTTTTTACAATTAGTATTGATGGATAAGGATATTGCGAGTGGATGGTATTGTACGGAAGACGGGCGAACGACTTCTGTTGCACACTGGTTAGAGGAAGATGACTTCAAGAACAATGGTGGAGTCATGAATCACGAAACTCTGGAAACCATTTCGAAGCGTAAGAAGCCTTTTACCGTTGACTATGCAGGATTTGGATGGTTACTGATCAAGCACGGTGTATTTGAACACGAGGATATGAAGTATCCTTGGTTTGCACCAAAGATGCAAGTCTTTGATTCTGGTGCAGTACAGGATATGTGTGGAGAGGATGTATCATTCTGTCTCGACGCAATCGCAGCAGGTTTTGAGATCTGGTGTGATCCTCGTATCAGAGTTGGTCACGAGAAGACAAGAGTGATCTGATTCTGATGTCGGATTCATATACCATTCTCCACAAAGGAAAGATCTTACACAAGAGCTTGACGGAGGAGGAATATTTCCATATAATGGAGGACCTGTCGATAGAGTTTTATCAGACGGGTTCTCCAAGACCTGAAAATCTTGAGACTAAAATTACAAAGAGGTATTGATTATGGCTATGCGTAAAGGTGGCGGTTATGTGGAGGGAGCTCCGAAAAAAACTCGGCAAGGGAAGGGGACTCATACCAAGAGCGCCTCGACTTCTCGCAATAATGCGAAAAAGAAATATCGCGGTCAAGGTAAATAAGTACAGTCACAAAAAACTAAATGAGTTGTCTCATCACCAATCTACCATCTGTTGAAGTATGGGTTCGTAAAGAATATCTTACAGATCATCAAAGTGGGCACGGTGAATTCGTCAAGGGCGTTTGGGTTTCGGCAAAGTCGATTCCTGGACGCGCTTTTTATTTTGAGACGTATTTACCAGAATATGCCGCAATGTATGATAAACTTCCGATTAGCGCGTTTGTCTCGTCGCCGGAAACACCTAGTCCAGATATGGATCTACCAAATCTACAATTTTGGAATTGTATGGACTATGGTGTAGTCAGTATTGATAAAAAATTTATTGGTAGTATGGACTTTGAGTGCTATACACGCGACTTTGGTATTCAAAAAGGCACCTATGTCTGTACAATCGACAATTATCATCGTGATCCAGACATGGTAGACTGGGCAACGAGTGAAAATCCTGCCGAACACAAGTCTCATAACCTGATTGAACTGAATAATGGACAGTATGCACTGTATCCAAACAATCGATTACGTATTTTTGACAATAGTTTGACTCCTGTCGAACCAAAAATGCCTGATTTTAAGGTTTCGACTCAATATTATCAAGTTGAGAACGGTTATGAACGTCTTGGAATGGGACGTGAGGACGAATATCACTGGAAAACGGCAAAGGAACGTGAAGAAGAGGAAAATAAATAGTCCTAAGGGATAGCAACCCCTCTAAAAGTTCTGATTTTAACAAATCAGGAGCTAAAAATGGGCAATCATCATCAAGTTGACAAGGGAGAATTGTTCATCGAACAAGGAATGACCCTTATTACTGAGGTAGAAAGTGAAAAATACCTCAGAAAAGCAGCAAAACAGAGAAAAACCACTCAAAATGAAGAACTCTATCCAATTCCAGAGGATCGTTTAGAGCGTCCTTGTGGTGGAGCACACGGTTTTGATGATTTTGTTGAAAGATGGCATGAGTAAATATAAATAAAATCAAGAAAACTCTAGTCTAATGGCTGAACAACGTATATCCAGAGCATTTAAAACCAACAGTTTATCCTTTGTTCCACATCCTGTGACAAAGGATCTGCAAATACTAAAGAATGAAAACGCGATTCGCAGGTCTGTAAGAAATATTGTTGAGACTATCCCCACTGAAAGATTTTTCAATTCATTGTTAGGATCTGATGTAAGGGATAGTCTGTTTGAATTTGTGGATTTTGGTACTGCCTCTGTAATTCAAGATCAAATATTGGTTGCAATAGAGAATTTTGAACCCAGAGTCAATAATGTTTCTGTTGAAGTTGATCCACAACCAGACATGAATTCATTTGATGTGACGGTTGTATTTGACATTATTGGTCAAGAGTTTCCAACACAAGAGTATACATTTCTATTAGAGGCAGCAAGATAAGATGCCCTTTACAAAATTCACGAATTTAGATTTTGATCAGATAAAAACTTCAATCAAAGATTACCTTCGCGCTAATTCTACGTTTAGCGACTTTGATTTTGAAGGGTCTAACTTTTCTGTATTGATTGATACCTTAGCATATAACACTTATATTACTGCATTTAACAGTAATATGATCGTCAATGAGTCCTTCTTAGACTCGGCAACTCTTCGTGAAAATGTAGTTTCTCTTGCAAGGAACATTGGTTATGTACCACGCTCCAGAACGGCAGCAAGGGCAACGATTTCATTTACAGTATCAACTACCGAAGACACACCTACACTGACCCTAAAGAGGGGTCTGGTGTGTGTAGGGACAGCAAATGATACTTCATATACGTTCTCAATTCCAAACGACGTAACAACAACGGTTACTGGTGGTGTTGCATCGTTTGAGAACGTTGAAATTTATCAAGGAACATATCTTTCAAAGAAATTTACATTTGATGGATCACAAGATCAAAGATTTATTCTGAACAATTCCTTTATTGATACATCTACATTGTCTGTTTATGTAAGTAGCACAAGTAGTGAACTTGGAATTGAATATGCGGCACTCAATAATATCTTAGATACCACATCAAATTCTAGAATTTATATTCTGCAAGAAGTGCAAGATGAAAAGTATGAAATAAAGTTTGGTGATGGAATTATTGGTAAAAAACTTGGAGATGAAGTTGGTGCTGATGGAACACTGATTACTGCAAATTATATTGTAACTGATGGCGAAGATGGAAATGGAGCAACAACGTTTGCATTTGCAGGAAGTATTCAGACATCCAATCAGTCAGTTATAGATCCAGGTACAATTACTATAACAACAAATCAATCTGCTCAGAACGGATCTAATATTGAACCAATTGATTCTATCAAGTATTATGCCCCAAGAGTCTATTCTGCACAGAACAGAGCGGTAACTGCTAGGGATTATGAGGCAATTATAAAAAGAATATATCCAGAAACAGAATCTGTTGCCGTTGTTGGTGGAGAGGAGTTAGATCCTCCGCAATTTGGAAATGTAATATTGAGTATCAAACCAAAGAATGGAACATTTATTTCTGATTTTAACAAGTCAAGGATATTGAGTCAACTGAAACAATACACTGTATCTGGTATCAATGCTAAGATTACAGATCTTAAGACCCTATATGTGGAAATAGAATCTGCCGTTTATTATAACAATTCTGAGGTTTCAAGTGCTGATGCACTAAAAACTAATGTGTTGAATAGTCTTACACAATATTCGAAATCACTAGACTTGAATAAGTTTGGAGGAAGATTTAAGTATAGTAAAGTTCTCAGTGTAATTGACAGCACTGACTCTGCAATCACTTCTAATATTACAAAGGTTAGGATTAGAAGAGATTTGAATGTATTGACTAATCAGTTTAGTCAATACGAATTGTGCTTCGGAAATAAATTCCATGTAAATCCACAAGGATTCAACATCAAATCAAGTGGATTTAAGATTGCTGGACTTGATGATACTGTATATTTGACAGACACTCCCACAATTGTTGCTAGTGGAAGACAAGTAACTAGTGCCACTGCTGCTGGACAGGTCTTTCTTACTAGACCAGGTGCAGTAGCATCTACACAAGGTGTTCTTTCCATCTTCAAAATTGGACCAGATGGTGGAAGAGTTAATGTAGTCAAAGATGTTGGAACTATTGATTACGTCAAAGGTGAAATTAAAATTGGAACAATCAATATAACATCTACATCCATAGATGGAAATATTATAGAGATACAAGCATTCCCAGAATCTAATGATGTTATTGGACTCAAAGACCTTTATTTGTCTTTTGATGTTTCGAAAAGTACAATAAATATGGTAAGGGATGTAATCGCTTCTGGTGATGAAATAACAGGAAACGTGTTTACTAGAGATTACTATACATCAAGTTACTCAAACGGGAAATTAGCAAGAAACTAATATGATACAGACTGGTTTTGAATCTAGAGTTAAGGTTCAGCAGATTGTTGAAAGTCAACTTCCAAGTTTTGTATTGGATGAAAATCCAAATGCTTCGGAGTTTTTGAAGCAATATTACGTATCTCAAGAGTATCAGGGTGGTCCAATAGATATTGCTGAAAATCTTGATCAATATTTGAGATTAGATAATCTTACACCAGAAGTAGTTGTTGACAGCACTACGCTATCTTCTGATATTAGTTCTAGCGACACTAGTATCACTGTGTCTAGTGTTAAGGGATTTCCAAAAAAATATGGTCTTTTAAAGATAGACAGTGAAATTATTACATATACGGAAATAACTGGTAATACTTTTACTGGATGTGTTCGTGGATTTAGTGGTATTACAAATTACCATCAAGATTTAAATCAGGAAGAACTTACATTTTCAACCTCATCTGCAGCAGAACACTCCGCCGATGCTACGGTTCAAAATCTAAGCTCTCTTTTCCTGAAAGAATTTTATCAAAAATTAAAATCTACTATTACTCCTGGACTGGAAAAAGTAGAATTTACATCAGAATTAGATGTAAGAAATTTTCTTCAAGAAGCAAATGATTTTTATAGAGCAAAGGGAACAGATGAATCATTTAGAATTTTATTCAATGTTCTCTTCAATGAAACACCAGATGTTATAAACTTAGAAAATTATCTAATCAAACCTTCTTCCTCAGAATTTGTAAGGAATGAAGTAGTTCTTGCTGAAGTTATATCTGGATCTAATCCAAGGAATTTAGTTGGACAAACTATTGTAAAGTCAACAGATTCAGAAACAAGTGCTTCTGTTTCTAACGTAGAACCATTTAATAGGGACGGTGGGCAGTTTTACAAAATTTCACTCTTTGTAGGCAATGACGAATTTCCTACAATACTTGGTTCTTTTGGTATAACTCCAAATTCAAGAGTAATTCTTGATGTATCACCATCTTCATCTGTTATTACTGTTGACTCCACCATAGGATTTCCAGAAAGTGGGACGATTGTTTCTGGAAACAATACAATAACCTACACTGGAAAATCTGTAAATCAATTTTTAGGTTGTAGTGGAGTAACTGAGAGTATTTCTAAAAATGGTTTGATTAGAACCAAAGACACTTACTTTGGATATGAGAACGGAGACATCACCAAGAAAGTAGAATTTAGAATTCTCGGTACACTGTCTACATTTAAATCATCGACTAGAAACAATGTTTCTGAAGGAGATATTATCACTATCAAAAATATTGGTGATAATATTAAAAATCCTGCGACCAAGACCTATAAAGAAATCTTCGCCAATTCGTGGATTTATAATACTGCTGCCAGATATAAAATATCAAGCATAGGTTCAAACTATGTTTTGGAAAGTGACATTGATAGATCTAGTCTCAAAGTTGGAGATAGAGTAGAACTTTTAGAACGAGGAACAACTACATTAGCACCAGAGTTTAATGATCCAAGAATCACTCAAATTATTTCGAACAATACTGTACAAATAGGTACTGGATCATTTACTATTGATCCCACTAAAAAATATGATCTTAGAAGAAAGATCAACACTGCTAGTAGTTCTAGATCTCTTATCGAGTATGGGAATAATGTAGTTACTTCAGACATACAAAATTTATATTCTGATGAGGATAAGTATGCATATGTCGCATCAAATTCCTTACCTTCCTCTGCACTGGATAGCACATATAATTATCGTTACACAGTAGGAGTCAGTATTGCATCTACTGAGATATCTTCAACAGACAATCTTAAGGACAAGACTGACGATGAGTATGAAACAATAGCGTTTGCAAGTGATGCACCATTTATAACAGGAGATAGAATTTTTTATGAACCAACAATACCTCTTGTTGGATTGGAGACTGGAACTTATTTTGTAGAGGTTCTTCCTTCCGATAGTAAGAGAATTAAGTTATATTCTTCATTAGCCTTTGTTGGATCTACTCCATTAAAGTTTAGAATTCCAGATGATGGAAACATTGGTATTCAAACATTTACATTATACTCTCATAGAGAACGTCAGATTGGCGTGCAAAAAGTACTTAAGAAGTTCCCTCTCCAATCCCAAATAAAATCTCCTGGAAGTGAAACTGTTCCAGGAACAACTGGAATGTTGATTAATGGTGTTGAAATTTCTAATTATAAATCTGCTGATAATGTTTATTATGGACCTCTTCAAAGTATTAATATTTTGAATTCTGGAGAAAACTATGATGTTATCAATGTCCCACAGATAACAATTTCTCCTGGATTAACAACAGCACTGGCACAACCAGTTATTAGTGGTTCTATCACTGAAGTTTATATTGATGAGCAAGACTACGATATCAATAAAATTCTTTCAGTTGATGTCTCTGGTGGTAATGGATCTGGCGCTATATTGAAACCAGTTGTGGTTCAAAGATCTAGATCTATATCGTTTGATGGAAGAACTATTCTTGATGGAGGAGGGATAAGCACAACTGGAAATAAGATTTCTTTCCTCACAGATCACAACTTAAGTAATGCCGAACAAGTTGTATATAATTCAAATGGAAATTCCCAGTTGGTAGTAGGATCTGGAACATCCACTCTCATAAACAATGCATCATATTTTGTAAAGGTTGAAAACAACACCACTATTAGTTTGTTTGAAAGTCTATCTGATTATAATAGTAATACTAACGCAGTCGGATTTACTACTGGAACGCAAGGAATCCATAAGTTCAATACCATCAAGAAAAAGAATACTATTTCTGAAATCAAAGTAGTTGATGGTGGACAAGGATATACGAATAGAAGATTGATTGTAAAACCTTCTGGTATTTCAACCATAACAGATACTATCAATTTTGCAAATCATGGATTCAATACTGGCGAACTTATTACTTACGATTATGAAACTTCTTCAATAACAGGTCTTTCAACATCAAATCAATATTATGTGTTGAAAGTTGATGATAGTTCTTTCAAAATTTGTAATGCTGGTGTTGGCGGAACAGATACCACATTCTTCAATAGGAGAAAGTATGAAAAATTCTCAAACACTGGATCAGGGTATCAATACTTCAGTTATCCATCAATTTCAGTAACTGTAAAATATAATCCAGTTGGATTTGGAACAAATACACAATCTTATCAAGAGATAGTAGCAACTCCCGTTGTAAAGGGATCTTTCAAACAAATATATCTTTATGAAAATGGAACTGGATACGGATCAACGATATTAAACCTCATTGACAATCCAACCATAACTGTAAAGAATGGAAAAAATGCGGCACTTTCCCCAGTAATTTCTAATGGGCAAATAATATCCGTTACTGTTGACTATAGTGGAGAAGAATATTATTCTGTTCCAGACTTGATTGTAACTGATTCTAGTGGTTCTGGAACTGGTGCCAAACTGAGACCAGTTATCGTCAATCAAAAGATTTCGGAAGTAAAAGTCATAAGTGCTGGAATAGGATATTCTGCATCATCAACTTCAATTTCAGTCAAATCTGCTGGACAAAGTTTATCATTTATTCCTAAGATTAGAGTTCTTAATGTCAATGATAATTATAGATTTGGAAATGAGATTTTATCAGAGTCTAGCAATAAATTAAAATATTCTGTCTCTGGGTATTATGATGGTTTGAGAACTGCATTTGCTGAAAATGCTAGTGGTCCCTCTAACATTATTGGATGGGCATATGATGGAAATCCAATTTACGGTCCATATGGATATTCGGATCCAGAGGATACTACTTCTACAGTAACTCGTTTATCTTCTGGTTATATTTTAGATACATCATATCCCGATAGACCTGTTGGATTCGCATCAGGATTCTTTGTAGAGGACTACAAATATACCAATTCTGGTGACTTGGACTCCAACAATGGTAGGTTTGCAAAAACACCAGAGTTTCCAAAAGGTGTTTATGCATATGTAGCATCTATTGATAGTTCTGGAGACCCACAATTCCCATTCTTTATTGGAAATGATTATAGATCTGAAACACTAACCGAAAATGATACTCTAAATCAGTCTTTTGATTTCTCAACATCTGGATTACTCAGAAATACATTCCCATATAAAGTTTCCGATAGTGGAGCCCAATATGACTTTATTTCTGAAATAGATGATATTACAAAACAAAAAATAGTTGTAGAATCTGTATCTCAGGGAATTGTAGAAAGTATATCAATTAAGAACTCCGGTTCTAATTATAAAGTAAATGATATTTTAGATTTTGATAATAGTGGCACTAATGGTGGAGGAGCAAATGTTGTTGTTTCTCACGTAGAAGGGAAAAACATTACTAATGTAGAATCCACTGTCACTACTAATGAGAATTGTGTGTTTACGTGGACTGATGGTGATAATGTAAAGGTTACTATTTTACCACATCACAATTTAGTTGATGGAGATTTTATAACAATTTCTGGTTTGACTACAAGCCTTTCGACACTAAACTCTACATGTCAGTTATCTTTGAAGTCTAAAAATGCTGTTGCAATATCAACAATTCAATCAGTTGCAAGCATTGGTGGAACAGAAATATATGTTTCCAGAATACCAGAAAATATTTCTATTGGAAGTAGCATCGGTATTGGAACAGAAACTGTAAAAGTTTTGGGACTTTATCCAAATCAAAATATTATAAGAGTTGAGAGAGGTCTGACTGGTGTCACACATGCTCAAAACACTACATTATCTTTCAAGTTAGATTCTTTCAACGTTGCTAAGAGTATTGAAAAGTTTGATTCCAAAGTTAATGATATTGCGTTCTTCAACCCAACAGAGGCAGTTGGATATGGAACCACCGCAGGAACTTCTTATTTGGTAACTTATGACTTTGGAAGTGAAATAGGTCTTCAAAGAGGAGTGCCAACAAAATCAATCTACTTAGAAAATCATCCATTCAAGACTAATCAAGAAGTTGTTTATTCGTCTAATGGTAGTAACATTTCTATTTCGACGGATGGATTGAATACAAGCACTTTACCATCAAGTGTCTTTATTATTAATAAAGGAAGAGATTTGATCGGAATTAAGACCACTCTAAGTACAGAAGAAGTATTCTTCCACAGTGGTGGTGATGATAGTGATCTTTATTCTTTCCAATCATCATTCAATCAAATTACAGGAACAGTTCAGAAGGTAACAACAACTGTTTCGGTATCCACTTCCCATGGAATGTCTGTTGGTGATGTTATAGATCTTTCACTTACATCAAATCTATCTGTTGGGATTGGAACCTCAACTGCCGTAAGAATTTCTAGAAATGAAGATAGAATCCTAGTCAATCCTATTGGATTCAATTCAACTGGCGTCAATACAACTACTAGTATACTCACTATAAACGAACACGGATTTGAATCTGGTGATAAAGTTTATTATTCAGCAGATCTTGTATCTTCCGGAATTTCTACTGGTGATTACTATGTTTCTAGAGTTGACTCTAATAATATAAGACTTTCTGATACTTATTCGGACTCAATATTAGATTCTCCAATCGTAGTGAGTATTGCAGGAACTGGAGGAGGAAATCAAACATTATCGTTAGTCAATCCCAAACTTACTGCTATAAAGAATTCTAACTTAGTATTTGACCTAACAGATTCAACATTGTCTGGTTATGAGTTCAATGTCTACACCGACAATACTTTTAAGGATAAGTTTGTTTCTACTGGTTCAACTTCACCATTCAATGTTTCGGGTGTTGGAACGATTGGTGTTTCAACAAATGCTTCTTTGACTTTGAATCATAGTTCAAACATACCAGAAACACTTTATTATAGTTTGGAAAAATCTGGGTTTATAAGCACTGCTGATACGGACGTAAAAAATTATTCCGAAATTTGCTTTGAAGATAGTGTTTATACTGGAAGTCATACTGTTGTTGGAGTTGCAACTACCACATTTGATATCGTTTTAGATGAAGTTCCAGAAAGACTTTCATATGCGGAAAGTGAGTGTGATAAGTTGGAATACATTACTTCTTCCACAACAGCTTCGGGTGGAATAGGAAGACTCAATATTATATCTAAAGGATATGGATATAAGGGTGTTCCAACTATTGAAGATGTTACATCCACAAATGGAAAGGATGCATATCTGATAGCAAAATCAAATTCAATTGGTAATGTAAAAGATTTGCGTATTAAGAATACTGAATTTGAGTATTCCTTTGATCCAACATTGCACCCTACCGCATTTATATCTCCAGTAATCACTATAATCGATTCAAATACACTCGAATCTGTTCTTGTTGAATATGGTGGAAGAGGGTATACACAAGCACCAGATGTCGTAATTGTAAATCCAAATACCGGAGAGAAAATAAACTCTGGCGTTTTGAATGCAAAAATTGTTGGAGAATCCATACAAACAATAGATATTCAGGATAATCCAAAAGGTCTCCCAGAAACTTCTGCCAATATTATTACGATCAATAATACAAATGGAATTAGTGTTCAGAGAGTGGAATCCAGTTCTACTGGAATATTCACTTGTTCTATTACCGTTCCTCCATTAGGATTTACTACTTTCCCATTTGCTGCTGGTGATAAAGTTTTTGTTGAAGGTTTAGAGAAGTTTAGTTCAACTGGATCTGGATTCAATTCAGAAGATTATTCATATAAGTTCCTTGTTGTCGATAGTTACATCGAAGCATCTCCATATCATAAGGTTGTATTTGATTTGTCCAGCGTTTCTAATGGTGGATTGACTACCAATACAGGAATTGCTAAGACAGCATCTGATGGATTTGGATCATTGATTCACATCGATGATTATCCAACTTTTGAAGTTGTCCAGAAAAAATTGAATTTCAACATTGGAGAAAAATTAATCTCTGATAATGTAGAAAGAAACTTGGAAGTTTTCAGTTCCAATGATTCTAAGTTGAAAATAACTGGAAACTATGAGTTATCTGTGGGCGAAGTTATAACAGGAAAATCTTCTGGAACAGTTGCAACGGTTAATGAAATTCAATATAATTCTGGAATGTTTGAAGTATCATACTCAACTCCAGTAGATATTGGATGGTCTGACGAAATTGGAAAATTGAACTGTGATAATCAAGTCACTCCTAATAATGATTACTATCAGAATCTATCATACTCGGTCAAGAGTAGTAAAGAATATTCTGATGTAGAAAAATTCATCAAACCACTTCTTCACACAAGCGGTCTCAAAGATTTTGCAGATACGGGAATATCTTCTTCTACTGATGCAGCAACATCTTTTGCTGGTATTGATGGAACGACGATCATTCGTGACTTTACAGGAGATTTGAGAGTAGATACAATTTATGACTTTGATTTTGTGAAGGATATTGATGTAGATTCGAGTGGAAATTCGAAGTATATAACATTATTGAATACCAAACTAACAGATTATACTGATAACGTAAGCAACAATGTTCTTGCAATAGATGATGTTAGTAATTTGTTCTCATATTTTGAAAGTGATCCTAGCGAATTCTTGAATCTTCTAAAACTAGACGATTCTGTCTCATATGATAATTTTGTAATTAGAGTAACAAATTCTGATAATAGTGAAGTTCAATTTACAGAAGTAGTCATATTAAATTCTGGTGTTGGAAATAATAGTTACCTTGTACAAAAGGGATCTGTTGTGAATGCAAGTGTTGGATCTGGAATAACTCAATATGGAGACATTGCAATAGAAGTTGATGAGTTTGAAGATAGTTATTTGAGATTCAATCCAGAAGATGCATATGATACAGACTATAATGTAAAACTTCTGAGAAGCACTTTCAATTCATCCATAGTGGGAGTTGGAACATCTTCTGTCGGACTGGTCGATTTGATAAGTTCAACTGGTGTTTCTACCTCTGGAGAAACATCTAGTATAGTTTCTTTTGCAAACACCGAATTCAAGTCATTCTATGCAAATGTTCAGGTCATAGACGACATAACATTAGATATGAACTTTGTTGAATTGTATGTTACTTCTGACGATTCAAATACATATCTCTCCGAATATTTCTTCGATAATGAAGGCGATAGCAGCTTGACTACCAACTTCATAGGATCATTTGGTGCAGATCTTTCTGGCGGTATTCTTTCTCTGAACCATACAAATACATTATCAAATGATCTTACCTTTAGAGCAAAGGTGGTTGGATTTGGAACAACTTCAACAGGAATTGGAACTTATAGATTTAAGTTAGATAGACAACCAGACGGATCAGAAAGATCTGTCACCTATCAATCCGACTTCAATGTTGGAGTTGGAACAACAACAATTGTTTCTCTTGATGAAACCATATTCAATGCTGCAAAATCTATAGTTGAAGTTAGTATTGGATCTACGAAGGCAGTTCATCAAGTAATGATGATACAAGACAATAGTGATGTTTATGTTCAACAATCTGCTTTATTGAGTGTAAGTGGAATAAGCACCTTTGATACTGCTCTTGGATTGGGAACATTTGGTGGATCTAATGCAGGATCTCAACTCGAATTGCTGTTCTATCCAGATGCCGATTATTTGGCAGAAACTGCAACAATCAAAGCATTTAGTGAGTGTTTCTATAACGACTTAGATACACAAAACACACCACCTGTTTTACAGAATGGAAATATTCAAGAGTCTGTTGATCTTAAGTTCTACAATTCTATCAATGGCGATAGAGTCAACAGAACTAATTTCCCACTGACTTCTGACGGTGTTCCTATTTTTGTCAAGGTATTTGATCCACAAGATACAACTGCTTTGATCTCTACCACAGGAACTTTCAATATCAACAACCACTTCTTCAGAAATGGTGAAGAGTTGATTTATACTCCAAAGTCATCAATTGTTGGAATTTCTACCACTTCTATGACCTACAGAGATTCTGTTGGTACAGAAGATACTCTACCTTCTACAGTCTTTGCTGTTGTAACTGATAATAACCTTGATCAATTCCAAATATCAACAACTAGAAGTGGAGCAGCAGTAACATTTACTGATCTTGGTGGAGGAAATACTCACCAATTTGAAATGGCGAACAAAGTCAATAAGTCAATAATTGTAATTGATAATCTTATTCAACATCCTTTGATTTTCAGCAATGTCTCTCATACATTGTCTGGGTCTATTGGAACGGCAAGCACAATATTTGCTCTAAGTGGAATATCTTCAATAAATCCTTCAGATCTATTGAAAATTGGTGATGAATTTGCCAGAGTTAATAATGTTGGATTAGGAACCACCTCTGATGGACCAATTACAAACACAGGATCTGTCAATTTGGTTGCTACCGATAGAGGTTTTGTTGGAACTTCTGCAACAAATTACTCAACATCTACACAAGTCGATATTTATAGAGGTGCTTTCAATATTGTAGAAAATGAAGCACACTTTACGGATCCTCCAAGAGGAAATCCACAAATAGATAAAACTAAGTATAACTTAGACTTTGAGACTTCTACATTTAGTGGAAGAGTTTTCCTGAGATCTGATTATACTACAAATAAAGTGTATGATGATCTCTCAAATGAGTTCAATGGAATAGGAAGGACTTTCACTCTAAAATCTGCTGGATTGAATACAACTGGTATTGGATCTACTGGCGGTAGTGGAATTGTTCTTATCAATGGAATTTTCCAACAACCAACAACTGCAAATAATCCCAGTGGTAACTTCAATATTTTAGAAGATACTACCGCAGGAATAAGTACGATAGTGTTCTCTGGTATTACTGTACCAGAAAGTGACCCACTGGAATATATTACATCAGAGACTGATGTAAATCAAAATGAAACTCCAAGGGGTGGAATTATTGTTTCATATGGTTCCACACCAGGTCTTGGTTATGCGCCACTTGTAGGTGCTTCTGTGACTGCTGTCGTTGCTGCTGGTGCTATTAGTGGTATTACTACTGGGTTAGCAGGAGGATCATTTGGATCTGGTTACAATGGATTGACCTCTATTGGAGTCACAGTTTATGAATCTGGACACTCTGGAACAGCAGCACAAATTACTGCTGCCGTAGGTGCTGGGGGAACATTATCTTTTACTATTGTTGATGGTGGAACTGAATATTCAAATCCATCAATATCAGTTTCTTCCCCTGTTTATGAAAATCTTTCTGTAACAGGTGTTTCTAGACTTGGTGTTGGTGCCACAACCACAACTGGAATTGGATTATCTGTAACTCTAAGTGTTGGAAACGTTAGCAATGTTGGAATTGCATCAACCTACTTTGGAATAACTGACATTGATATCACTAAAACAGGATATGCATTCCAAAGAGGAGACGTATTCAAACCTGTTGGTCTGGTAACAGATGCAAGATTATCGTCACCCATACACGAATTTGAAATAACAGTATTGGAAACATTTAGTGATAAATTTGCCTCATGGGAGTTTGGAGGACTAGACTTTATCGATTCAATTGCAGATTATCAAGACGGAGAAAGAACTACATTCCCATTATTCTATAATGGAGAACTTATTAGTTTTGAAAAAGATCCGGATTCTAGAATAGAACTTCAAAACAATCTTCTGATCTTTATTAATGGAGTTCTTCAAGAACCTGATGTAAATTATACATTCGGTGGAGGAACATCTTTTATATTTACTACTGCACCAAAAGCGTCAGACAATATCTCAATCTTCTTCTATACAGGAAACCGTGAGGATTATAGAATATTTACTAATATTAGTGAGACGATCAAAAAAGGTGATACTGTTCAAATTTTGAAATTCAATGGTGCGCCAGATCTTTTATCACAGGAAAAAAGATCTGTTACAGATCTATCATTCTCTGATAAGTTTGAGACAAATATCTATTCTGGACCTGGAATTGATGAAACTACCAATAGACCAATTAGTTGGACAAAACAAAAGTCTGATAAAAAGATCAATGGAGAAAATGTTTCTAAATCTAGAGATTCATTAGAATCTTTGATTTTCCCAACCGCAAATATTATTGGCGATGTATCTACAACTGATACTCAAATATTTGTTGATAGTGTCGATTTGTTCAAGTATGAAGATCCAGATTTAACTTCTTTCGATGGACTGATAGTTGGTGGAATATCAACTGCCTCAATATCCACAATAACTGGCAATGAATCAATTGAACTTATAAAGAACTTCTCGACAATTCAAGGAGAATCTGGATCTATTGTTGGAATTGCATCTACAACCACCCCAAATCTTGCAATAGAATTTACTTTAGATTCTTTGGTTACATCAAACCTTCAAGTTGGATATCCTATTTACATATTTGATACTTCTGTTGGTAATGGAGTTACTTCAATTCTGTCTTCTGATTCTGAAGTAATTGGAATTGGAACAACATTTGTAGAAAGTGTTTATCGTGTAGAGGCACTGAGCAACGCTACTGGCGTCATAACATGTAGAGTTCATTCCGACTCAAATCTTGTTGGAATAAACACCACAGGAACTATCAATTATCCAGTTGGTAGATATTCTTGGGGTAGATTGTCTAATACTTCTGGATTAGAAAGATCTTCCACAAATCCAATTTCCATTGGAGTGACTGGAAATACTGTATCAGGATTGACAACATATCCAATTATCCAAAGAAGAAATGTTGGTATAAGATCCACAGGCGCTCTTCCCAGATTGTAAGGATTAGACTTTCTTTTAGTATTATAAATACCTAAAAAACTATGTCGATATGGCTGCTGTCGTAACAGATCAATTCAGAATACTGAATGCTAGTAATTTTATAGACTCTGTATTAGATGATAATAACTCATATTATGTTTTCTTAGGTCTACCAAATTCTTCCGTTGTTGGATTTGGTAGAACTTCTGATTGGAGCACCGCCACTAGTGGACCACCAAGTCCAACAGATAATTTTGAATATCTATCTCAATACAGAGACACTGGAATCTTTGGGAAAAAGGTATCATCTGCAAATATTAGAAGAGTAATAAGAAAAGTTCAGTGGACAACAAATACTGCCTATGACATGTATAGGCATGATTACAGCTCCACCCATACAACTCCAAATTCTGGAACAAGTAGACTGTATGATTCAAATTATTATGTAATCAATAGTGATTTCAGAGTCTACATTTGTATTGATAATGGAGGAAAGGGAACAACTGATGCGGATAGAAAGGGTGGAAGATCCAAATTTGAACCTACTTCAACGGATCTACAACCTTTCAGTGCAGGTTCTGATGGTTATCTCTGGAAATATCTTTTCTCCATATCTCCAAGTGATGTAATCAAGTTTGATTCTACAGAATATATTGTATTACCCAACAATTGGGAAACTTCTACTAATTCTGATATTCAAGCAGTCAGAGAGGCAGGTGATTCTGATACTCAAAATAATCAAATCAAAAAAGTTTACATCAAGAATGCTGGACTTGGATATACCTCAGGAACATTTGATATTCTAGGAGATGGTGAAGGAGGCAAAGTAGATATTACAGTTGATTCTTCTGGTGCTATTACTTCCACAAATGTTACGACAGGTGGTAAAAACTATACATTTGGTATTGTTGACCTGGGAAGAACTGGAACTATATCCAGCACAGCTAATTTGGTTCCGATCATACCACCTTCAAAAGGGCATGGATATGATGTTTATACAGAATTAGGTGCTGATAGAGTTTTGATTTATGCAAGATTTGATGATTCTACTAAAGATTTCCCAGTAGATGCAAAATTTGCACAAGTTGGAATATTAAAAAATCCAACGTCTTCTGACACGGGAATAGGAACTTTTACAGGATCAACATATTCTTCATTATATGCACTGAAACTGAATTCATCTTACACTGGAACACCAACAGTGGGAGAAGAAGTCACACAAAGTCAAGCAGGTGCTGGAGTAACTTACACTGCAAGAGGATATGTTGCATCTTATGATAGTAGCACAAAAGTTCTAAAATATTTCAAGGATAGATCTTTATTCTTACCTAATAAGTTAGATCAAACTGATGCAACTACTGTAAAAATAAACTCTAAAATTGTAGATTTCAATAACACTGACAGCATTTCTTTCACATCTGCAACTTCTACATCAGTTGCTTCTGGATTTACCGGTAGTTCTGAAAATGGAGTTAGTTTGGGAGTCCAATTCACTGGCGGACTTGCAAATCCAGAGATAAATAAAAAGACAGGCGATATTATCTACATTGATAATAGACCCGAAGTTGAAAGAAATCTTAGACAAAAAGAAGACGTTAAAATCATCCTGGAATTCTAAAAAAGATGGCACAAAAAACAGACTTAAATATCAACCCTTATTATGATGATTTTGATTCGGGTAAAAACTTTTATAAAGTCTTATTTAAGCCAGGATTTCCAGTTCAGGCACGAGAACTAACTACACTTCAGTCTATATTACAAAATCAAATTGAGTCTTTTGGTAGTTACACCTTCAAAGAAGGAACTGTCGTAATTCCAGGCAATATTACTTATGATGGGCAGTTTTATGCAGTAAAACTGAATGCTCAAGAGTTTGGAATTGACGTATCTTTATACATTGATCAGTTTGTAGGTAAAAAAGTAACTGGTCAGACATCGGGAACAACAGCAACAATACAAAAAGTTGCCTTTGTTGATGGTGCAAATGTTCAGGATCTGACAATATATGTAAAATATGTAGATTCTAATAATAATTTCGTTTTTGATCAATTTGAAGACGGAGAATCACTCGTTGCAGATCAAACAGTAACATATGGAAATACAACCATTGTTGCAGGAACTCCATTTGCATCTCTTGTACCTCTGAATGCAACATCAATTGGATCAGCAGCATCAATTGGTGAAGGAGTATATTTTGTTAGAGGATACTTTGCCAATGTTTCAAAGCAAACAATAATTTTAGATAATTATACCAACACACCATCATACAGAGTTGGATTATCTATAAGTGAACTTCTGATAAATGCAAAGGATGATTCATCTTTATTCGATAATGCAAAAGGATTTACCAATTTTGCAGCACCTGGTGCAGACAGACTGCAAATAAACCTAACTCTCACTAAGAAGTTACTTGCAGACAAAAACGACACAGATTTTATAGAACTTCTTAGAGTAGAAGATGGAAGAATAAAGAAAATTGAGAACAAGACTCAACTCAATAGACTTGGCGATTACATAGCAGAAAGAACTTATGAAGAGTCTGGACATTACGCATTAGAAAATTTTGATATATCTTTACACAATTCACTAAATGATAAATTAGGTAATGATGGTCTGTTTTTTGATAGTCAAACAACAGAACAATTGAATCCACCTTCTGATGACTTAATGTGCGTCAAGGTTTCACCAGGAGAGGCTTATGTTGCTGGATATAATGTAGAAAAAGTATCAAATACAATTATTGACGTAGAAAAACCAAGAGATACAGCAACTGTATCAGCAGCGAATATTCCCTTTGAGATGGGAAATCTTCTTAGAGTCAATAATGTAACTGGTGCTCCTGCACAAAAAGAATCCATCGATCTCTATGATACTTATGTTGGAGGTAGTGGAACAAAAATAGGTGATGCTAGAGTTTATACTTTCAATCTGACTGGTGCTGCGTATCAAAATGGATCCACAAATTGGGATTTGTATTTGTATGACGTTCAAACATACACTACACTCACATTAAATACACCAGTATCACCTTTGGGACTGATTACTTCGTCCTACATCAAAGGAAAGAGTAGTGGTGCAAGTGGATATGCAGTTTCATCTGGTTCTGGAAGTACAGTAAGTGTTAGACAAACATCTGGAACTTTCTCTGTCGGTGAACAACTGATTATCAACGGCGTTGATGTTTCTGCAACTGTAACCGCAGTAACAGCGTATGGTACAAGAGACATCAAATCAGTTTTGCAATCTGGTGTTAGTGGATTCCCAACATTTACCGCAGATTCTTTACTAGATTCTGTCGATCTTCCTAATGGAGTTGTTGGAGGAACTATTAGTGGTGGAAATACTCTCGTAAGTCCAGGAAAAGTATTCACTGGTGTTAGGGTTGGCGATATTATTAGATATCAAACTGCTTCTGGTGATGAATCATTCAATAAAGTTACCGCAGTTAGCACATCGTCACTCACTATTGGAATCGGAACCACTGTTTCTGGCGTATCACAAGGAACAGTCACCAATGGAACATATTCTCAAATCAAACTTGGCGTTCCAGCACTGAGAAATCAAGATAAAGGATATCTTTATGCAGAACTTCCAGACTCCAATATTGAATCAGTAAATCTCTCTGGATCCACTCTAAAAATTTCCGAGCAAATTACTGGTGAAACGACTGACGGCAGTGGTGTTTTAACATTTGACTTGTCTGCTGTTAGCGGAATTTCAAGTGCATTCTTTGATCCTTTCGATGAAGAAAGATATTCTGTTCACTACACTGGTGGTGGAATTGGGACAGTAACTTCCGACGCATTTTCTATCAGTTCAAACACAGTTACCATCAATGGATTGTTTGCGAGTGAATCTAGCGTTGTAGTAAATACTTCACTCACAAAGAATGGTATTCAGAGTAAAATAAAAGAGTATACAAGAAGTTCAACACTTGATGTTGTTTATTCGAAGAATGAACAGTCTGGAGTTGGTGTAAACACATCTATCAATGATGGTCTTACTTACAATACAAACTACGGACTGAGAGTTCAAGACGAAGAAATCTCTTTGAACTATCCGGATGTAGTAAAGGTTTTTGCTATGTTCGAATGTGTGGATGAAAATGCACCAACATTAGATCAGATTTAATTCTTGTGTAGTTCTGTGGTAACTAATGCAATTATTGGTGAAAACGTAACAAGTTCTACCAGCAATACAATTGCAAGAGTGGTTTCTAAACCAACGGCTTCATCATTATCAATAGTATATCTCAACAAAGATAGATTCTCTGCAAATGAAACGGTAACATTAGAAGAATCTAATTCTACTGCAAATTTACAATCAGTTACTAGTGGTTCTTATAAGGATGTAACTGCATCCTTTACCTTGGATAAAGGGCAGAAAGAACAATACTATGATTATTCTAGACTTGTCAGAAGTTCGAATACTCCTGTCCCATCAAGAAGATTGAAAGTAGTATTCGACCATTATACTGTTCCAACATCTGATAATGGTGACGTTTATACTGTATTGAGTTATGGTGAAGAAAGATTTGCCGAAGATATTCCTCTAATTGGTTCAAATGGAGTAAGGGCAACCGATACTCTCGACTTTAGACCAAGAGTATCTCAATTTACTGTCACTAATAAGTCACCATTTGATTTTGATTCTAGAAGTTTTGGAACATTACCAAAAGTTATTCTAAAACCAAAAGAAAGTTCTTTGATAGGTTATAGTTATTACTTACCAAGAATTGATTTGGTTACTATCAATCGTCTTGGTGAAGTTGAAGTTGTTCTTGGAGAAGCAGCAGACAAACCACAAGCACCAATCCTTGCAGATGATGCAATGGAACTTGCTCAGATTTCTTATCCTGCATATCTTTATAACGCAGCAACAGAACCTAGAATCTTCCACAGAGATAATAGAAGATTCACGATGCGTGACATCGGAAAACTTGAGAGTAGAATTGAAACATTTGAAGAGTTGACAAGCCTCACTAGGCTTGAGTTGAGTGCTAAGACAACTGAAGTTACTGATGCAGAAGGATTCTCAAGATTTAAGAGTGGATTTGTAGTTTCAGACTTTAGAGATGCTAGTCTTTTAAATCCTGCACTCTCAACGGTTG
>BCSF01000093.1_pt1 | contig 38923 bp, 38 predicted proteins | sample 1016431 | NCBI WGS metagenome assembly BCSF01 (sample SAMD00045685;SAMD00045686;SAMD00045687;SAMD00045688;SAMD00045689;SAMD00045690;SAMD00045691;SAMD00045692;SAMD00045684;SAMD00045690;SAMD00045691;SAMD00045692;SAMD00045684;SAMD00045685;SAMD00045686;SAMD00045687;SAMD00045688;SAMD00045689, study... | reverse complement strand
ATTTTGTGGTTTCCTTTTCGGCACTTATTGGTACGCCTGTGGCTCTACTATCAGGTGATAATTCTAATTTTGCTGTCTGTGTATCAGTATTGCCTTCATCGCCGTTAATGACCTTTAGTATCGTTGAGGCACCTATATTTGTTTCCTCGACATGGAGAGTACTACTCGGTGAGCTACTGCCTATCCCTACAGCAGTTGCCGTTGATAGGGCTGAGACTACGTTGGTTGTATCGGTCACGTCAGCTGACGCTTCGATGCCATCGAGCTTAGTCTTATCAGTGGATGACATTAGGCCATCTGCTGAAGTCGTAGCGTTACTGTAAGTCGTGTTAGTATCTGTAATGTTGATTGTCTTAGCCGCGCCAGTACCAGAGGCAGTCACGCCGTTACCAGTGAAGTTCAGTGTCGTAGCAGCAGTGGCTAAGGATGAACCTTCGTCCTGTACGGTAATCTCACCACCGCTCGCAGATACAGTACCATCGGCGGCAATCGTGATGTTATCCCCAGCTGTTAGAGCTGAGACGACATTGGTTGTATCTGTGACGTCGGCTGATGTTTCTATGCCATTTAGTTTAGTCTGTAGTGCATCAGTGAAAGCGTTCGTATCAGCATTGTTTTCGTAGGCTGTCTTTATCTCTGCATCAGTTTGGTCGGCGGTAGCAGCTGTCTCTATACCGTTCAGTTTCGTTTGTAATGCGTCAGTGAAGGCGTTTGTATCACTGTTGTTTTCGTAGGCTGTCTTTATTTCTGCATCAGTTTGATCAGCCGTTGCACCTGTTTCTACTCCGTCAAGTTTAGTCTTATCAGCTGCTGACATAAGACCAGCAACAGATTGAGTTGCATTACCTGAGGAACCTATTATCCAATTAGTATTACCTAGGTCATAAACCTTAAGGACGTTATCTGTTGTGTTAAAATACAAAGCACCATCGATCAGGGCATTACCGTCGTTGTCTAATGTCGGATCTGAAGTCTTTGCACCTAAGTATGTGTCAGTAAACTCATCAAGTGCAGCCTCAGCTGCTGCCTGAGCTGTTTCACTAGCTGCCTGAGCTGTCTCACTAGCTGTCTGAGCTGCTTCACTAGCAGTCTGGGCTGTAGAGGCAGAAGAGGCACTGGATGAGGCATTGGACGCTGAGGTTGCTGCTTCAGCAGCTTTAGTAGTCGCAGTTCCAGCATCAGACGAGGCAGAAGAGGCACTTGATGAGGCATTAGCCTCGGCTGTCTCAGCAGCCACCTGAGCAGCTTCTGATGCTACCTTAGCAGTTTCACTATTGGCCTCAGCGGTCTCGGCATTGGTCTCTGCTGTTTCAGCTGCTGCTTGAGCGGCTTCGGCTGCGACCTGAGCAGCTTCGGCTGCTGCAATAGAACTCTCTATGCTGTCCTGTTCTGAGTTCGTTAGACCAGAACCAGAGTAAAACGATGTACCCATTTAGAGTTACTCCTAGAAGTCTTCATATACGGTGTGTGGCTGCATGACTTGAACTGTACCTGAGCTTTCAGCGTCGTTAGCTTGCTGCTGGATCTCACTGACGCCCTGCTGAAACTTTGCTTCGAACAGCTGACCTCGCTCATCAAGGAACCAGTCTGCTGCATACGTCAGTGCTCCGTAAGCAATCATATCAGACGCAATCAATGTGAGATCGTTTGAGTCACTGTCTGCACTGAGCGTCGGGAAACTAGCGTAATACAGCATGGTGACTGTGCCAGTCGTAGGATACGGATAGATCTTAAACTTATCTGCCTGACGTGAGAAGTACTTAGGTGTACCTGTTTCTCCTACCTCAGTCAGCTCAATGAATTTGGCTAACGACACCCTGACCATGTTGGTAGTGCCGTGGTACATACCGGTAATCTCGAGGAAGTCAGTCGGTATCGTTAGCTCTGTGGTGTTACTGGTGATGGTGTAGGTGATAGACTTCTCCATCGGAGGAATACGTAAGACCCTCTCCATCCTTGTGATACTCTGTGAGATAAAGGTGTCAGCCAAAGCATCTGAGCAATCACTGCGGTTCAGTAAGTTCTTAAAGTGTGTGCGGAGTTCACCTTTATTCATGACGTTTTACCTCTTCTTGCCTTTCCTCATGCAAGCACCATTGAGCTTACAAGTTTCAGGAGATGGACATCCCTTGCAGGGAGTAAATTTACCTTGATCTGAATACATCTTTAGATCCTCTTATCGGTTGCCATGAAGTAGTCTAGGTTTTGGTCTTTAAGACGCTTGACGATCTCTTGAGGGGTAGCTTGATAGATATCGAAACCTTCTCTCTGCCACTGCTCGACTACAATTACAGGAATACTTGCTACTCTCATGAACTCACCTTCGTTCTGATCTTTCGATGCATTACGATTGTCTTTCAGATCATCGAGAAATGACTGGGAGATATTCTGCGTGTGTTTGCGGAAAACGTCATTTCCAGTCTGTAAATACTGAGTGTCGACACCGAGTAAATCGATGCCCTTACTTTTGTTGTTAGACATTGTGTCTCCTTTTGGAAGTAAAAAAGAAGACCACCCGACATCTAGGTAAGGAGAGCAAAAACCTAGGTTGAGGTCGGGTGACCTTCAATAGTTTAAGAACTTATGACAGTCCGGTGATCATACCGTCTGCTGAAAAGTTCATGTGCTTGAGTGAGTACTCGCCGACTACAAAGTGCTTCTCTGAGTCACCAGCGGAACTTAGGAGTGTACGTGAGAAAGGTCTCAATACACTTGAGCGCCACATTGCTGGGTCAATCAGAAATGCGTGTGTGGAAATCTGGTGGCGGTTTAAAACCACTTTGTAACTTCCAAACGCAGTCACTAGAAGATCCACTACGTTAACGAGAGTTTTGCTGTCGCCAATTTCGCGGTTTCTACCAGCAGCTGATGTAAAGCCAGCGATTATAGTGGAATCGGCTGGTTTACACATTAGTACTGTTGGATCGCTACCATTGTTGAAGCAGTCTTCTGCTAACTCAAGGATCTTAGCTTCTGTTAGTGCGTCAGTAGCGTTTGCACCAGCGTCTACGGAAGTTGAAATCTGCTGAGTTGCAGATGCCATTTCCCGAGCCACGCTCGACGATCCTGTCGCAGCAGCGTTATCTACGCCCACGTAAGCACGTTCTAAATCGCGCTTAATTTCCTTGAGGGCTTTACCAAGTTGGTATGCTGTCTCCTTCGCACGGCCATAAGTGGCAATAGCGTCGGATGTTGCAGACACTTGAAAAGCTTTCGTTAGGATTTGCGTGTTGTTTGTACGCTCTGTGGCATCTGTAAGAGTTGCCATAGTTGCGTCTGCCCCTTCACAATATCTTCGCCTAAGTTCGTTACGCTTAGACCGCCCGAAGGCTGCTATAGGTTAAATTCCTATAGTTGAGACTATATCATCGTCCACATGGGACGCTCTGCGCTTCCACTCACTTGAGTGTACTTCCTTACGGAATAGTCGTTGCACCTTCCTAGTAAAACTAGGCTTGGCTCAGGATTGCCCTCACCATGACGTGTTAGGGGTTCTTCTGAGTTCACAGAGTTATTCAAAGTAGATTGCTCTACTAGGCCGCTAAAGAATAGTTTACGGCAGCGTTATCCGCAGCAGCTGCAAGTGAGTCCTCGAGCCAACTAAAGGTTCGAGCAGACACTTTTTCTGAGCGGATCATGCTGAAAAAGGGCGTATCGGTTGGAGTAATGTCTGTGATACAAATGTTCATCTAAGGTCGTTAATCTTAGACCGTCTTTCGACTGCTATATGTTATGCCATATAGTTCAGACCATATTATCACCCTGTTGTCAGGGGCTGTGCGCTTCGGGCTACTTAGCCCTACTCCATTTCTGGATGGTCGTTGCACCTTCCTCGATCTCTCGAGGCTTGGCTCAGGATTGTCCCTTAGGATGTTCCCTGAGTTCACACAGTTTGTTTTGACAGCTTACGCTGAAAGGACACCATCACTTAATGTCCGAGACATCTTCTTTCTTACCAACCTGATCGTCATTTTCTTCGCCTAAGTTCGTTACTTCTTAGACCGTCTTTCGACTGCTCACGCTTTCGTAAAGATCATAAGATCCGTGAGATGAGACTATATCATAACTCTATTGCTAGAGTTCTAGGCGCTTCCAGCCACTTGGCTGTACTCCATAAAGGATAGTCGTTGAACCTTCCCCGAAGGGCTTGGCTGCTGATTGCCATATCCCGAAGGACTTAGGGTTTCCAGCAATTCACCTAGTTTAGACTACCCTAGATCTTAAGGTAGTATATGTTGCCATTTAGGTTTTACCTTCTGTTAAAATGGTTGAACTTTACTGCTCCCATCTTGCAAGTAAGGCATCGGCTATATCTTCGAGGTCACCTGTACGGCTAGCGTTTGACCGAAGCTTCTTAGCAGCCTTCCGCTGACGATGGATCTTCAGATCGGTGTCGTTGGATGGTGCCTTTTTAGTCTTCAGTATTTTAGTCGGGCTGTTCTTTGTTTTAATCACTTTAGCCTTCGCTTTCTTAATGCTGGCGCTGGCCTTTGTTTGATCATAAAGACGAGCCTTGTTGAGGATCATGATGACATTAGGGTCAACATATTGATCGACCTGTTCCTGAGGTAGACCCTGAGAGACTGCATAGGAACGAATGTCGTTGTACAATTCGTTATTCCAGCCCTCGAGGTTTTGCTCGAGTACCTTGACACACTCGGTAGCGGCTGTCTGCAACTGCTGTTGGCGTTGTGCATTAGCCTCTTTATAGAATGCGTCAGCTTCCTCTTTTAAGAACTTTAGATCATCCTCAGCTGCTTTAGCTTCCTTCCGAAATGCAGCAAAATCCTCAGTGGACATCTGTCGACTAGCGACAAGCATGTCTACCTCTTGATAAGGCTTCATTCGGCTTTCAGCTCGTTCAAGTAACTTTTGATAGCTGATGTCTGCCTTACCCAAAGCCTCTTCGGCTTCTTTGCGTCTGGCAGCAACTTCTTGAGACTTACGTGTTAAAGATGCTTCTTGACCATGTAGTCGCTTCAGTGACTTCAAAGATACCTGCTGTGTTTCACCATCGACTTGGACTTCGACCAAAGCATCTTCAGACAATGTAACTTCCGTCTCATCATCTTCTTCACTTGTCTCTGGTTCATCCTCTTCTTCAGCTTCTTCATCTGATACAGGGTCTTCGTCATCAACCTCTACTTCTTCATACTCTTGTTCATCTTCAGTTGTATCTGACTCATCCTCCATAGTCTCTTCTTCGGGGGTTTCATCAGTCGCCTCTAGTTCTTCACTTTCAGATGGCTCTTCAGCGTCTTTCCAGCGTTCTAGAATGGCATCGGAGGCGTCCATGATATCATGGTACACCTTGGGTTGAGTTGCATCGTTTTGGACGTCTGACATAGTCCTATTGCTCCTCTTGGCTGTTGTCGCCTTCTTGCTCTTTGGCAATGATCTCATCTCGTACAGCAACTCGCTGTCTCAATGTGTTCACCACGTCAACTAAGGCTCGATAGTGGTAATAAGTGTGGTCACGTTCTTCCTTGTCCTCAGGCTTGCTATTAACAAACCTTTGAAAGGCACCTTCGGTAAGACCGTTGATTACACGAGTGAATGGTTCTGACTTAAGAAGTGTCTCGCAGTCATCGCCAATTTTAATTAGTTCGTCCTGTTCGTTTTCCATTTGTTATGCTCTCCTAAATTTAAACTGGTGTTACCCAGTCGGTGAAGCGATCGCTCTGACGTCATCAGCAGTTCTCGCAATCTCTAGCTCGGCCTTATCGACCATCTGCTTGTGTTCTAGTTGTGCTTCTTTGAGATCCATATTGTCGGACTGGATTGCAAAGTTCTGTTGTGCTTTCATCTGCTCTAGCTGTACTTTCATCTGAGCAATCTGAGCGTCCATCTGAGCTTTCATCTCAGCTACAGCGGTTTGTCTCTCTTGGATCTCAAGCTGCTTCTGCTGCATCTGCATAGCCATCTGTCCAGCTGGATCTGGCTGCTCTGGTGGCAGCTGCTGAGGATCTGTCAGATAGTCTTTGACGTTCTTAATGCCGTTCTGCTCCATGACATGTGACATGAGCCTGTACTGGTTTGGAGCTTGGTACATCTTAGACAGCGTCGGATCTTGAGACATCAACGTGTGTAGCGCTAGGTACTTCTGAGCTTCCTGTTCTTGTTCGCCGTAGCCTAAGTGAAGCTCTACAGTTACATCTCGCTTCGAACCCCAGTCACTCGGTCTGATCGGTACGTAGTCACCGGCGATCTCTACGATCTTCTCTTCCTGTTCATTCTCAACAACCAGCTGGTAAATCATCTGGTACAGAGGTTTGAGGAATGAGTTGGCAAAGTTACGTGCGATAATCTTTTGTCGTTGCTGACTCATCGTCGCCAGCTGCTCAACCATAGCTGCTGAGTTCTGCTTACTGATGGCATCTTTATTGAGACCCATGCTGAGACGTGAGACACCAGTGTTCTCTTCTTTGTCGTCATCCAGCATTTGGATTGTCTGAAAGATAAATGGGTTCAACGGTGCCTGAGGCATCGGGGTAACCGCATCGGGTCTGGAAACATTCACTATGCCGCCGACGCGATTGTCAATAAGCTCCCTTGGGTTAGTCAAACCGCCTTTGACCACCTGATAACGTGGGTTGTTCGTTATCATCGAGTGATCGAGTATCGACCGAGTCAACACTGTTCGAGCGGTCTGCGTTGGTATGACCTTTGCACCAAAGTTGTTACCATAGAATGCGTGTGGGATCGGGAGTGGAACAAATGTGCAGAATGGTTTCCGTGTTGTCTTTTCCTTATGTAGAATGACGTTACCGGCTTTTATGACTTTGTATAACTCAGCCACTCCCGAATTGTCTTCACCGAGGTCAATCTCGATGTAAACTTCATAGACCGTTACTGATCGGACTTGGTCTTGGAAACCTTTAGCGTTGAAGCCACGGTCTTGACCAATGTCTTCATGCCTTGCCAAGATCTCCGGATCTGTTTCCATATCCACGTCTTCATGGTCGCCAATTTTAGCGATAAGTTCTTCATCATAGCCAGCCTCTCTAAGTTCTGAGATTGTCATAGTGGTGCGGTGTCCACAGAAACCAACCGAGTCCAAAGAAACCGCTTGTGGTTCAACTATAAAGCTCTCGGGGGCAATCGACTCGATAACCACCTGACTTGCATCTTTAGATATTCTTAGGTCACCGGAGTATAGCCCGAGTTCATTCTGTTCGACTTCCTCGATCTCGACGTTTGGCTGCGCGATTATCTGGTCGAACTCTTCTTCAGTGAGATCCTCGATTGGCTCGAGGTAACTGTCCTCACGCTCATCCCAGTAGACCTTACAGATACCAGCTCTAGCTACCAGACCGTCGTGGATAACCGACTGCATTGTCTCGAACAGGTTGTTCTGTCTATTAGCAACAAAGTCGGTATACGCTGTACAGATCTCAGCCGTTCTTACGTCCTCACCTGTTTGAGCTGCAAAGCGTACTGTTTTGTAGCCGGTAGAGAATGTCTCCAGTAGTGCAGCTTTCATGCTCTCGACAGCATCATAGACGTCCATCGATACATACTTCGAGTTACCGTCGTGCGCTGGTCGAGGTAAAGTGGCATTGTAGAAATCGACTACCTTCTTACGTTCCCTGCTGATCTGGCTATCGTAGTAGCCGATAGATCTACGGATGCTGTCATCGAGTATCGTGACGAGCTTTTCGTCGTCGACCTTTTTGTAATCTTTTTTATCCATATTCAGACCATTTCAATGTAGTAGTCATTAGTGACCTCTATTGGTTCCCAAGCGCCTTGATGCACGTGATTAGCTAGAGCTAGGCTCATGACACAGTCGTCGTGACACCCAGCTTCTGCCTCCATAGATCCACTCTCAGTCACTATGTAGGTAAGCATTTCTCTGATTGTTAACTTGTCGTTTATCTCTATTTCGTCTTCACGGACGGAAGCTCTTAGCTCATCGATGATGAGAGGCTTAGTCTTAGCAGTCGTGCTAAAGCCCAGCTTGATTGTCTCCTTTTCGGTCAACTTGTCTACTGAGATCTCCGTAAAGAAGTTGGGGTAAGCCATATCTTTACCAAGACGTGTACACGTAAGTAGACCGTGACCGTTGTTCTCAACTATGATGTATGCAGTGTTAAAGAAGTGTCCTAAGCTGTTTAGGATCTCCGCAAAGTAATCTGGATGCACCCGACCACGCCAAGTTGCCACCTGTCGTTTCTTCGAGTCCAAGACTTGAGCGACAGACCAGTCGCCTCCGTGAACGCCCATAGCCGTGTCTGCGCCGATCACATATTGTTCACCGGCATCGTGACGCCTGTACATCGTCAGCTCACCTCGAGTGTTGTTTAGCCACTCGTCGCCTTCCAGAGCTAGACGCTCAAGCGGATCTCGAGCCTCTGGTAGCATCTTCTGGAGCTGCTCAGGGTTAAACACTGGACGACCTGTCGTCAGGAAGGCTTCCTCAGGCTCTGATGGGTACTCCTGTCGAAACAAGTCGATGCCATTCTGTGCAACCTTTCTGCGGCGAAACATCAGCTGCTCATCGTCTAGGTCGTACTTCTCAGACAACTCTATTTCTTCTGGTGTACGCTCGAAGTTCTCAGGTACTTCCTCTCGATACTCTGGGTCGACATACCAAGGTATAAACACTGGGACGTAACCGTTGGTACCTTCTACAGCTCCCTTCCAGAGATCATAGAATATTCCAGAGACACCGTTGGCAGTCGACTCGACAAAGATAGCTGTACCTTTCGTGTTAGGTACCGCCTGAGTCAGCGAGTTCCAGTTGTCAGCTGCTGTTGTCTTACTCCAGAACGCCAGCTCTGATGCATGGACGTGTGTCAACGTCTCGCCTCGACCAACAGCCTCACCGCCAGCCGTAGCAACGACGTAACTGGAGTCTAGGATGTCAAAAGACAACTCTCGACGTGATGAGTACTTCGTGTGTGGCTTTAGGATCTCTGGGCAGTTCTCATGATACCTCTTGGTCATGTCAAATAGAGCCCGAGTACTGTCAGAGTGGTGAGTAATCACCAGTGACTTCTTAGCTTTGCGCTGGCTCACACTGAAGTACAGGTATCCACCCACGTAAGTCGACAGACCCTGCTGTCGAGCCTTCAGTATTATCACTCGGACTTTACCGTCAGTCTTCAGCTGCTGGGTGACAGCGTCATTGAGGATTTTCTGGGCTGGGTTTAACTTTAGTGGCGAGATCTCACCGGTCTTAGTTCTTATCTGTAGTGCAGCTTTTGAGTAAAACTCAAAGTCTTCATACAGCCTCTTCCGTACTGCTTTCAGTTGCTTCTGTGTCGCCATCTTGCTCTCCTTCGTCCAGCAGTGAACTTAAGAAAGCTTCAGCGTTGTTCAGTGTCACTTCAGACTTGGCTACAGGTTTAACTTTAGTGAAATCTAAGATTAGCTTTGCAGCTTGCAGACGGTCACGGTTGTGAACTGGTGTTCTCATGATTTCGACTGCTGTCTCTAGAGCCTCTTCTGCTCGAGGGTCATTGATTTCGTAATCTTGTTTCATAATACTTACTACTTTCTTTGCGTCTTTCTGTGCCTGTTCAACTATTGGTTTAATCTTACCGTCGCCATAACCGTCGGGTACTCCAAGGGGTCTCCCACCTTTCTTCTTAGTACGCATCATAGCCCAGAACTTAGCTCGACCCTCTGGCGTCTTGTGTTGTAACGCCAGTGGGTTTTTATGAGCTGGTCTAGCCATGTTAGGGTTCTTGCGTGGAGTTTTACGTCGGGGGTTCTTAGGTGCGCCCATCGTTGTCTCCTATGCTGTTAATGCTCCAGCTTGCATGGCCTGTTGTTGAGCCAGTATGCCTCTCTGCTGGTCTTCTTCGTCAGCTTGCTCTTGTTTCAGTAGCATTGCCAATACGACAGCTACACCAAGTGCTAGAGGGTGGTTATAGAAGCGTATGATTGAACTTTCTTTGAAGAAGTCCTGTACTAGCTTTGCTGACTTAGGTGCCAACTTTTTGAAGGCTTTAGGGTCATAAAGATAGTAAATGATTGGCTCTACAGACATCTCATAGACGCCTCGGACGTACTGCTGGTGTTTAGCTACAAGAGGAGCCATCTTTCTTAAGTATGCTTCTTGCTCTACAGGGCTATCCAGTGACTCAGCTATGTTACCAATAAAGTTCTTGGCCTTTTGTAAGTCTCTAACTTCTTGCTCACCACCGCCTTCAAACAAGTAATTTACGTTATCCTGTAAGTTAATAATCTCACTAATAACCTCTTGTTTTTCAGCGTCAGGTATATCTAGTAATTTAGCAATTTCGTCTTCGAAGGTGCCTTTGTATGTTTGATCGTTTCTCATGTTAAGATAGTTAAAGCGTTTTACTGGCTTTAAATAATCAGATCGCATACCAGCGCCTATACCCCCAGCCCAACCTTCCGGATCTGCACTGGCTATGCCGTGTGCTAATTCGTGAATAGCTGTGATGAATGCTGAGTTTGCACCTACGCCCTCACCGTCTGGCATTTCAGTACCAGCCATTAAGTATTTGGCTGCTCTGTCTTTCTGATTGAATAGACCTCTAGTACTGTCGCCAGCATTCTTAGAGCCTTTAACCATATCGGCATGGTTATTGTATGCTATTAGCTTAATCATATAAGCGTCAGCTAAACGCTTTAAATTTATGTAGTCTTTAAAACCATTCTCAAACTTACCGCCCTTTTTACCTACCTCAAAAGGTACGTTGGCTAGTTTTGTTTGGGACTTAAATTCTTGATCTGTTGGAAGAGTACGCCCGAAGTCAAACTCCCTCTGGGTGGGGGTTCTGAGAAGTTCTCCGAGGATTCCCTGAGAAAGTCTGGTATCTCCTCCTCGTGTTCCGCTGTCCATTCCTCTGGCATCTCCGGCCACGCTAGGTCTATCCAGTTCTCCCTCGTAAGAGGAATCCCTTGTTTCTGCATCAGCTGCACTATCGGATCTTCCATACCAAGTTGGGTCATCTATGCCTCCAGCTAAATCTAGTATCTGTTTTCGAGCTTGGTCTAAAGTTATATCACCATTTTTATACTTAGACCAAACATTATTTACACTTTCTACGTTCTTTTTTTGCTTCCACTTAGCTGGAAATAAACCTCTTACAGCTTCCCAAGTTATAGACTGCAATTCTCTAGGTTTTATACCTCTTTGAGCAGCAGCTTCTCTATAAGCATCAGCATATAATCCATATAGTCCTTGTGACCCCATAATTCCAGAGGCTTTGGCTGCCCTATAACCTTCTGGCTGTTTAGCCTTCGGCATACTAGTACCAAAATTATGAACAACTTCAACGCTACTACCAGATAATGCCCTGAGTAGAGCAGCTGCTACTGCGTGGGTGTCTATTGTAACGTCACCTTTGTTATTATTTGGTGATATTATGTTGTTATAAAAGTTTCTGACCTTATGCCTAGCACCCATTTGTAAACTTACGTTCTCATAGGAAGGGTTTCTTATAACCGCTACAGCCTTACCTATCTCACTAAGAGAACCCCAAGCAGCTACACCACTAGGCTCACCTATAAAATCACCTTCAGATGATACTGTACGATAGCGTCTGTCGTTGTGTGCCTCATCGAAAGTCCTGATCCACATAGCAGCTAAGGCATCATTTTGTAGATCCATTACGTCTTTAAGTGTTTTACCTTGTATCTGCTGTAGGGACTCTGCGTATTGAGGTTTACCAAAGATTTTAGCTGCGGTTTCGTTCATTGTTTCTGTCCACAATGTATCCATTTTACCGGTCATTACATCGAGGACACGTTCAGCCAAACTGACGTTCTGATACCAATCTTTTTGGGGCGATAGAGCTGCCAAAGCACCAGCGATACCTGTATCAGGGACATTATACTTCTCTGACCATTTAGTAGTTATCTTTCGAGCGCCATCATACCACTTTTTAGACCTATCACGTATCTCTTGAGGTACTTGATCGTGAAGAAACAAAAGATTGCTAATGATATGCTCTTTAAAAGTGTCAGCTATTGCATCTGGGTCTTTATTCTGGACGTCTGTTGTTGGAAAGTTCACATACTCCGTAACAAGATCCATATTGTGTTCAAATGCAGCTGGTGTAGCCTTCATTGATTCAGTATCGACAATCAATCTGTCTTTTATTGGATCTTCTTGAGAAGCAACCTGAGTAGGAAACCTAGTAGATATGGTATTTTCACTTCCTACTGCTCGATCAGTCAATATTGGAGACTGCTGGCTTAGGAGATCTGTTTCTGCCTCAGGTGTCCCCATCAGCTCCAGAGCTTTAGCTTCGTTTACATCAGTAAATGAGTTGTCAATCTGGTGATCTAAACCGTTGTCTCTAAGGATCTGGGCAATTTCATTATCTGGGACAATACGTAAGGCTCTCATAGAGCCAGCTATAGGCCATCCACCAGCGTCATTAGAGGCGTTAGGGTTGGTCTTATAGTCATAGCTTTCTTTTGTACCTATAAGCCTATTCTTGATGCCTTCTCGAATGTTATTATTAATAAGTGGACTAGTATCACTTTCTAGCTGCGTATCTGGTGAAATAGCTGGGATCTCCACTTCAACCCACACACGCTGTTGACCTTTGACCTTGGATTTACCTTGGTCAAACACCGGTAAATTTAATGCATGAATACCGGCTCTTTTGGCTAGCAGTTTACCACCAATCATAGGCCTTTGCGTTTCTGCTTTGTGCCAAGTGTTTAGCCTATAACCACTAGGGCTACCTTTTCCATCTTCACCGTCTTTTGCGTATAGCGGTAGTAGCTCATTAGGTCGGCTAGGCTGTACCTTCATTAGCTTGTAAGCTTTTCGAGTCTCAGTAGGTATTTCTGATGCTTCGAGAGTAGGTGCTTGCGGCTTCTTAGGTGATAGCGATTGTAAGTCTAAGGTCTGACTAAGGTTGTCGTCAGAGTCTCTGTTGAAAATAGCTGTAAGTCTTTTACCTAATGCTTCTGCGTCTGCTTTGATCTCTGCTTCTTCTTCTGGTGTTAAACCTGTTTCTGGGTCGACCTCAGGAGCAACACCAGCATCAACTGCTGCTTGCAGACCCTTAGGTCTCTGCTGTCGTGCCACTCGATCGACGTAAGGCTGCACATACTTGTCTATAGCATCTTGGTTGACGCCTTGGTCTTGCAGCTTCTGTACTTCTGTCTGCACAGTCTCGACTGGGTTAGACCCTAGGTTATTCGTTAGGTTCTCGAGAGACGTAATAAGACGACCACGGTCTACTTTGGATAACTTCTTGTCTTTACCAGCGCCGTCTTGCAGCGTTCTTACGAAGTCGAGGTTGTCTTGGATGCCTCTTCTGTAGTTCTCCGGTGTCGTAAGCTGTTCGCCAAACTGAGAACCACCGCCGCCCATAGTGGGCATATCTGTTTGTACATTTGGGCTATCGAAGCTCCTCTTTAGTAATAAGTTATCTGGAGCGCTTACGACTAGATCTGGGAAGTATAACTGAGCATGATGACCTACCACTGGTATAAATTCTGTAAGTACATCTAAGAAGTCTGTACCTTTACCCTCAAGTTGAGCTACCACATCGTCTATTATAGATTTGAAATTGGGATCACCACCAAACTTCTCACCCATATCTTTTAAAACGGTATTAAGACCATCACGGTCTAAGCCGGTACCAGCTAAGATGTTAGCTAAATAGTCTGAGCTTGGGGCGTTAGTGAGTTGTGCTATTTTGGCTACGGCTAATCGTCTATCTTTAGCATCTGCCTTCTGTTTGTTCTTCTGTTCAATTAAGGATGTGCCTTCGGGCGCTGGTAGACCTAATGCTTTCTTATTGCTATTAACAAACCTAGCAACTTTAGATCTGCGTCCAGTAAAGAAGTCGACGACACGACCACTACTATATATCGCTGCTGTAGTTGGGACACCCAGCGTCACACCAGAGAAACCACTGACAAACACATTAAAGTATCTCTTAGGATCGTAGACAGCGCCATTGTGGGATATTGGGTTGAACAGGTCGGTAAACTGACTGAGACCACCCTTCATACCATCTTTAAATAAATTAGTGATGACGTTAGATTTCACCAGCTCTTGAACCAGCTGCTGGCCTTCTCTGGTATCACCAACTAATTCAGCTATTGCTTTAATTTGCTTCTCAGAGACTGTCTCAGAAACTTTCTTTTTACCACTGGCTATACCAGCAGCTGCTTCAGAATAAACAGATAGTAATTCTTCAAGGCTACTAGCGTTCTTTTTATCAAGTCGCTTCTTTAGTACATCTTTTAGATCGTTAATCTTTTGAACGGTAGATCCTCTAGCATTCTCTAGGGCTTGCCTTGATCCTTTGCTAGATGACGGATTTATGTCTTTTAAATTTAATCCATTTTCCTTTGCAGTCTCATCAAGTAAACGAGCTACGTCGGCTGCTGCTAGTTTCTCAAACTCCGGTAACAGTGAGAGATCCTCAGATCCTGACAAATTGCCGTTCTTAAATAAACCTCGGCCTTTAATGATCGAGTACTCAGCCGGTGTCGTCGCAAGTTCTGCAATACCTTCTAAGACAACTTCTTTCCAATCGATGTTCTCGACGCCATCTAGGGCTACGTCAGATGCAAGCTCACCGCCAGAACCAGTCCCAGCCTGAGCAAAGGCTTGCCTAAGTATACCACCACCGGCTTTCATACCGAGAGCTTCAAAGAAACCTACGATAGCTGCTTTAGTGAAACCTCGTTTGTTAGCTTCAGCTAATATCTTATCGTTAGATATGGCTGCTTTAATTGCGTATGGGTCGCTAATATCGATATCTTGAGATCTTAAGAACTCGACAAATTCACCGCTGTAAGTTCTTGGAGCGCCAGATAGTACCATGATACCAGCAGCTGCTCTTGGATTCCTAGTAATTATCCCAGTGCCTATACCAGCTCCTATAGATGGAGCGCTTTCGGTAGCAATCTCACTAATAAAGGCTAGTGATGCTACTGGGTCTTTAAAGGCACCTTTTGCCCACTCCATAACGGTAGGAGACTCAGCGTAAATATTAGCTCCTCTTTGTCCTACGTCAGACATAGGGAACTGACTTTTAAGTTGTTCTTTTTTAGCTAGGCTAGATAGTGCCTCTTCGCCTTCGCTGTAGGCTTTCTCTACTTTATCTGTTTTGTCAGCTTCATAGCGGTCAAAGATAGAGTTAATCTGACCAGCCCAACCATTATCACTGAAGTCTGTACCTAGTTCTGGATTACGCTTTTGTATGCTTTCTAGCATTTGTTTTGGCGTTAAGTTCTTTCCAGCTAGGTATTGAAGATACTCGATACCATCTTCGGACTCGAACACCTTTTGATATAGCTGGGGGTTCATACGCGACGCTGCTGCGCGCTTCATGTTCTCGATCGAGCTTACGTCAAAGAACTCAGCTTTCTTTGCAGCTTTAGCAGCTTTACGAGCGTCAAAACCTTGAGCTATTCCAATGCCGCCTCGAACTGGGGCATTTACAAAAGCACCTTTAAGAAAACCTGTTTGGTTCGGCTGCTGGTTTGGTGTCTGAGATTGCTGCTGTAATCTTCTGATCTCTTGAGCAAGCTTAGTTGCAGCTGCGGTGTCACCAGCAGCGTGAGCCGCCTTAAGTGCCTGACTTAAGCGTTGCATATCCATATGAGGTCTACCTACTTAGTGTATTGATTTACGATGTCTTCAATCTCAGGTTCTACTTCAAAGCTTGTACTGCCTGAGCTGCCAGAGTTGGGCATAGAATTAGCTACAGATGGCATAGTCTCTGATAGAGGAGCATCAGGATCTACACGCTTACCAGTTGTTAGACGATCCATCATGATTTGCTGCATTGTCATCTGTCTATTTATCCAATCGAGCCAGACACCTTCTTGGGCATTGACGTCAGGAGCTTGAGAGCCAAACAAGGCCATCTCAGCGTTAGAGATAGCACCTTTGGTTTTGGCTACCTGTCTTAGGATACTGTCCAGACGTATTTCGTTGAGAAATAACCTTATAGCTTCTTCTTTGTTACCTTTGACTCTTCCTACAGCTCTATTCCAAAGATCATCTAAGCCGATTCCGGTTATGTTATCTGCATTTGATAATGCGTCTTTGGCTTGCTGTAGTTTAGCCATACCGACACGCAACTCAGCTAGTGCATCTGGGTCAGCCTCTTTATCTTTAGCAGCATCTTGCTGCATCTTAAGAGCCAGCTGTCGTCGTGCTTCTTCCTCGTTAGCTCTAAGCATCTGCTGCTCATACTCAGCCATCTTGCCTTGACGGTTGTAGTCCATGATGTTGCCATACATCTGTGCGCCAGCTGCTAGCGCTGGTAGAGCGCCTTGAGAAGCTGCTCCTAGTACTGCTCCACCCATACGGATGTTACCTTCAGATGCCATGTCGATCTGCTGGTTTGGTATTCTGGATGACATGCGTCGGTTACCGGTAGCACCGTTCTGCTGTAATGCTGGCTGCTGAGGTGGTCTTACGGTTGGAGATGGGTTGAGAATAGGTGTGTTACCTAGGTTGATAGGTAAACCATAGCCCTGCTGAGAAAGCATACCGCCTCTATTAGTTGGTAATCTGTACTGCATATCTTAAGCTCCCCAGTTAATGTTGAAACCAGAGCCACCACCAAAGAATGGATCAAAGATACCCATGTTACCTAGGTCATGCGATAGGTTGTAACCGAAGTTACCAAAGCCTCCAGCGTCAGGAAACAGACTGTTCATTGCACCAAAGCCAGCCTGAGCGCCTCCCATAGCACCAGCCATAGGGCTTGCTGGGTTTAGCTGGTAGTTAGCTGCTTGTGGCAATCTTGAGCCAGTCAGGAAGTTACCGAAGTCTTTACCTAGGTTGTAGTTGTAACCAGTGTTATAATCGAACAATGCCTTATCGGCATCCATTTGATCTTGAGAAAACTTCTGTTCATTCCCTGCTGCACCAAACGACGTATTGAGACCTGTAGAAGCAGCATTAGATCCTGTAGTGTAGGCATCTTTGATTGCGTTATTAGCAAGACCAGCGTTACCAAACTGAGACCCAGCTGAACTTATAGCATCTAGGCCACGTCCAAACTTAGCTGCATCTTCTGCTAACTTAGCGTCACGTAGGCTGTTAAAGACATCAGTCGATACGTCAGCTCTACGGTCATCAAAGGCACGTTGTGCAATAGCGTCAGCCATACCAGCGCGACTGGAGTTTGCGTTACCAGATCCTGATGCATTCATATTGATGCTTGGGAGAGTTTGCTCTTCTAGGGTACGACGGTCATCTCTCATCATAGCTTTGACGATGGGAGACATATTAGCTTCTGCGTAGGCAGATGCGTCAGCCATAGGATCTCTGGCAGCGTTAGCATCAAACATTGCAGTTCCACGGTTAGCGAGGTCAGTGAAGTTACCGTATAGATCTCTGTTGTTTTGACCAAAGCCAGCGTTTTCATCCATGAGCCTGTTACCAGTGGCAAACTGGTCTTGACCAAAGTTATACATCTGCTCGTTAGTAGACTTCATCCGGTCAGTCACTGGCGCATACATATCACCGGTGTAGGCTCCGGTGTCATACATCTTGTTAAAGTCTTCTTCGACTCTGTCGATGTTACCAGTCATCTTAGGGTACAGATAGTTGTAGTACTGGTTGTTCAGCCTGTTCATTTCCTCGACTTGTTCGCGGTCAAACTGAGCTGCCTTCTTGCCACCCATGCCTCCAACAATGGAGCCAAATAGATTTAATGGATTTAACATCTTATGTGTTCCTACATTTGTTATTACACTTGAACCCAAGTCGTACCGTTGTAGACAACGAGACCCTGATAGCCGTTGCTGAGTGGGTTCCAAGGTGAGACGGCGTACCGGATCATGCCCTTCTTTGGTTTTGCTGGTGCATCGTCGATAACTTGGACGCTACCTTCGATGACACTCTTTAGAGCGTTCTCTATGCTCTGTAGTTCGTTCGCTATGTATAGCTTAATGCTCTGCTCGAGAGACGGTATTGGACGCCTGACGTATGGACTGATGACGACGTCAGTGATTTCATTGGTAGCCATGACTAACGTCTCCCAGTGGAGACAACATCAAAGTCAAAACCACTGATGGCAAAGTCCTTGTTGTCTGGGGTCTCTATCTTGTAACTCAGGTATCTACCGGAGGCTCGACTATCGATCTTGTAGTCTGTTGAGCTGTCGTAGGTCTGGGTCGACTCATAGGATGGCACGTTGTTAGGGAAGTCAGCAGCTCCGAAGGTTACCTCGAAGTCCTTGTTGCTGGAGACCGTAGAGAACTGTGGTGCTATACGCCTGATGTTCTTGTAGCCAGTCAGGGGTAGTCCACTTTCGTCTAGGTCGATCCCTATGCGCTCCAAGAAGGGAGCCTTGGTAGCAGACGTGTTCAATGGCTGGGACAACAAGCTGTCTTGGTTGATACCGTCGAGCCCGTAGATCCTAGCTGACGTTAGTCCGTCGGCTGTGTCTTGTTGTGAGGCCATAAGGACATGTCTTGTGAAGCCAGAGTCCTGAGATGCGTAGGTACCGCCGTAGGTCGAGTAGATAGCTGACGCTGGTACGCTGTCGTAAGTAGCAACAGTGTCGACGTTAGCCGTGGAGCCGTAGTAGACGTTAGGTAGATCTAGGAAGCTCCAAGTGTTGTTGATGTAGTTGTAGACAGCAGCTCGGTTACATCCGTCGCCATTCGTAAACTCGGCCATGTCGTCAGCTGTCTTATAGCAGAAGTATATCTCCTCGCGCTGGGGGTCATACTGAACGAAGCAACGACCGGAGGACGTACTGTCGATACCGTTAAAGATGTAGTCTTTGATACGACCGTCTACGATAGACTGTCTGGAGACACCGTCGGTTGTGTAGATGTCGTCCTGATCGAAGACGTAGTGTTTACCGGCAACTTCGACGACGCAGTTGGTGTTCATGATACCGACGTCATTAAAGAGCTTACGAAAGTTAAATATAAAGGTACCACCGACGAACTCCATCATCCAGACTTGGGAGGCTGAGTAAATCAGGAAGTTAGAACCTAGGGAGGCACCATCAACGATCGGGGTGTCCATCTCGACGAGATCATTGAAGCCAGCTGACTTAGTGGTATCACTGGCGTCCCAGCTGTCGGGGGCATTGTTTGCTAGAGCTATGTTACTGAAGCGTACTCTTGTGGGAAACTCAGTGACGCCCTCTTGTGTATTCAAGGCTATCAAAAAGTCACCAAAGGTTCGCAGGGACTTACACTTGTAGCCACTAGGCCAGTTCACAAGACTAGCAAAGTTAGACATGGATGGTGTCTTGTAGAGGGGCGCAGTGTCTTCTCTGTTGATGTACTGGACGTTCGCTAAAGAGGTTGCTGTTACGACAGGAGCTGAACTTGCTGTAGCAGACGAATTGAAATCTAGGGTGACCGTGTTGTTGGTCATTGTGTAGATGTCGAAGCCCTCGTCAACAATGATGAGACTGTCGTAACCAGCAGCATTGTAGATACCTTGTATAAACACTGGGACTATGGAGAGATCCTTCACGTCTCTAAAGGCTGGGGATCTACGGATGTTACCTTGGTCGAACCTGACGTTCTTAGCTCTGGTGTAGGCATTCAGTGGTAGATTGAAGGGATCTTGGTCAGTGATTACGCCTACGTCACCTAGGGAACGAAGGGGTAAATTAGGCATGATCTTATTGTGTCTCTTTTAGGCTACTTTAACGATGTTAAATTTAGCATAACTAGTACTGGTCAAAGTTGCTGCACCATTAAACGAAAGGAAACCCCAAGCACTCGACACGTTATACGTACCACTTGTGCTGTTAGCTATAATTATCTGGGTTTGAGCTACCGTACCATGGTTCATTCTCCAGTCTGTTCCATTATATACAAAACATTGACCTTCGGCATTGGCAGTACTGGTAGATGTCATGATTTTGTTTATCATACCGAACTCAAGATTAGTTGTCGGTAAGGTGAAAACACCACCACTTTGGGTAGAAGTAGAAAACAACTGTATCATGTACATACCAGACGTAACAGCAAACGATTGTGTAGTTACACCAGTGGCTCCTCTGGTAAACTTACCAGCCCCTGTAGTATTCACGTCCACAGATGTCAGACCAGTGACGTGACCGTTACTATCTAAGATGACATCCTGAACGAAGGTGCTACCGCTGTTGTTGTCACTTGAGGCTGCACTGATGTTTGGGTGAGCTGTAAGAAAACGTCCGTCCAAGTCCACAGTGAGGTTACCTAAGCCGCCACCTCTAGTTGCCGTGAGAACACCGTTGGACGTGTTAAACGACAGACCAGACACTGGTACATCGAAGGAGAAGTTTCCAGCTCCGTCAGTGACCAAGTATTCACCAGCAGAACCGTCAGTGATACCTAGGTCTGTGATGCTGTCGGGTACTGCCATGTATGTCTTCAGGGAACTGGCGTTCACCTGTTTCATGGTTCCACCGTCGTTCATGACGATACCGTCACCATCGACGATCGTGGCGTTTACTCTGGTTGTACCACCGTCCATCTTATTGAGTTCCGTATGTGTCGCATTCACTGCGTTACTGATGTTGGGGAAGGTGTTCTTGATGGTACTCTTGATGAGACGCATGTGGTCGTCAGCTTGACCTAGGCCATCGGTTGAGGCTGGGTTATTGACGTTAAGATCGTCTATGTACGTACCTGTTTCTAAGGCCATGACGAGAGTTCCTTACTTGGGGGTCTTTAGGTTGTCTTTTTGTGTGGCTGGGGGTGTTACTGAAGAAGGTCTAACAACAACAACAACGACAACTCTTTAACGGTCTTTTGAAATCCATTGATTACATTTGGGCATGGGGGGTCAATCGGATGACTATGGTACCAAATTAGGACATTCATTAGACATTGATTAGGTATATCATTTGCTATCAATGACTTATCGTAACCACAGATTATTTATCTGTTGTTGTATCGATGGTCTGACTGAATGAATGACATTAGTTGTGACATTTGTCTGGATAGGGTCTATTTCTTTAAAGACAGAATAGGGACGTCACACCTGTAGTCACACTAAGGTCAGACTTATGTCTTCCTCAGTCGTCCTTTGTCTCTTGCTTGGTTGTCTCTGGTTCTATCTCTGGTTGACTTGAGACTGCATTAGGATCTGATGTCATGATCCATGAATACTCATAGCCAGCTTGAGGTATATCTAATTGTATACCGAATGATGTCTTTAGCATGTACTTATGTCCTACTTGAGTAGCTAATCCATAAGCAGCAGCCGATGCCAACCCATGTGGACTTGAGACAGGGAGGAGAACTCAAGACGACATAAGAGGGCTGTCAGCTGCTGCTAACTTGGAGTGTAAATATGATGTCCGTATGCACACATGGTGGTGTCACACATGTATGATACATTCGTAAGGGGTTCCATTGGATTTCCTAGTGAAAAAAACACCGATCGACCTGATATATCGTTTAACCAGAACACTTGTGGACGCAAGGTGAACAGGTGTAGAACCACCTAAAGTATTCCTTGCATAGTCGTTTATCATACCTACATACTCAGAACGTGTTGTTTACCGACGACACAAAAGGTTAGGGTAGTAGACCTCAATGTTATATCGAGCGTCTCACCCTAACCTCTCACCACCAGCCTCTAGGAGTATTCTTCAGTAATCAATAGGAAGTAGTTTGGTACCCAAGTACTCAGCTACTTGTCAGTAAAGTCACCTTGTTCCATCTGGTCATACAGGGCTTCGACTCGTGCTATATCCTCAGTCAACTTACGAATATTTAAGTTCTTAACTGAACGGAATAACCATTTACTGTAGTTATAATAACACTTTACTAGACAGTCAGCTGCCCACACATGTTTATAACCTTTGCCATCCTTTTCAACCTCTAACCAGCCATTCTCACGACATTCCCTGACCATTGTCTCCACTGTGTTACGTGAGACACCCAACTCATATGTAAGGTCACTGACAACTAACTTGGTATCCTCAAGAGCTGCACGTATGACAAGCATCATGAATGTACGTCTGTTGTTAGATGACAGAGAGTAGTATTGCATCTTTCTTTCGTCTGCATCGTCGACAACTCTTGAGGCTTGAGCAGAAGCTATCTCGATGTTGAGGTTGCGTCTCATCCACTCCCACCGGAGCTGTCGTCTAGTCTCTCTTAGTGTATGCTCTGGACGTGGGCTGACCACTTTTAACTTATGGTTTGTCATCTGTTGGTTCCTCTCTGTGACTGTTAGTAGAGAAGTATCTTAATGAAACTGACAGATATTACAAGGTCGGTCTAATCTTGGGTCTCAAGACAGAGCTGCTAGCCCACTCAGTAGGCTCACAGTACATGTATTGGTCGTAGCCAGATACGTTATCACCAATGTAATTGTAGAGGTCATTGGTAGCCTCGAGTGTCTGCTGGCATTGCTCCATGCTCTTGAGCAGCATGGTCACAGTTACCTCTCGAGTATCAAGATAGTAACTGAAGACCAACGCCGTATAATAAGTAATCATTGTATTTATAATCCCAACCTTACCTCTGAGAAAACGCGAGTTGGGATTTTGACAACCTCAAGCGACCGCCTCGAGATCCACGATCTCACAGTAGTCACCAGTGCAGCTCAATGTCTGAGTACCTCGAGTGCTATCTTCAGCAGCCTCGAAGTCTCTCAGGCCATCCCAGTCGATGTACGCTGGCATCTTCAATCGAAGTGCCTCGTATTCTTCCTCGGTACAATCTTGGTATGGAGCCTGTTGATACGTATGCTCGAACTTAGGTAGGAACGATACGCCACTCATTTCGTCGAAGTGGTTGTACACCCAAGCGCCAACCTCAGGCCACTCATGGTCTGCTACAGACACCGTGATCGATGGCTTATGGTTGCAGAAGTCGCGCTGGTAGATTAACCATAGCTCCAGCTGCTCGACAGCAGTCATGTCGTGCCTTGTGATAGCACCCTCAGGAGCTGACTGAGGGAAACTAAAGACCATTGTACTGTCAGGTTTCATGACGCATGGCTCATGTGGAATGCCTTGGGAAATCATGAATGACGTTATGGGATCTTTGACGTCAGCTCTGACGGTTCTGATGTAGTACTCAGAGTGTCTCGCATGGATGCCGCTGGCGCTGTCTGTAAGCTGGCTGGAGGTGCCTTCTGGTTTGACGCAAGTGACAGCAGCTGCTGGGTTGATACCTAGCTTGTACGCCCACTCCTTGTTGGTCTCCACGGCTTCTTTACGTAAATCTTGCAGTGTGTTTGACAGCATAGCCATCGAGTGTCTGCCTGACGTCAGTAGGTTGTCCATGATGCCAGTCATAGAGACGCCCAGAAGAGCCTCCTCAGTCGTGTTTTTAGTCCAGCATGAGCGAAGGTACGGAAAGTTAGTCAGGGTCGCCTGTATGGTGCCTAGGATCGTCGCTAGACGGATCTTACGACGGAGATCTGCTGCTGTATCTTGCGCCCTAACTACGACGGTACTGAGGTTACAGAACTGACCGCCAGTCGCTGGTATGATCTCGGTGTCCCACTCCTCATTTGTTAGGTCGTATACTCGCTTGGTTTGCGCCCCTCTCAAGCAGATCTCGCTGCAAGGATTGGTGCCAAACTCCCAGTTAGTATCCCGAGTTCCTTCTCGATCATATTTGTCTTTCATAGATTGCCTATTGAAGATCCCACGCTCACCAGATCCACTAGCTGCTAGTGACATCCACTCGCCCATAAAGTCGACTGCTGTAGGTTTACTTTCGTAGGCTACACTGTTGTTTGCCAGCGCATAGTGTGGGTTATCGTTCCACCATTCACCTGACTTAGCGTCTCTCATCTCTTCGTCATTGAGGTCACTGAGGCTGATCATGGCAGACCTACGGACACCACCGACGACAACAACTTCACCGATCTTACACATGATCGAATGAACCTCGACCGGCTTGAGCTGTCGTCCAGCAGCTGACTTGAAGACCTCGATCGTATGTTCGAACAGACTGACTAATGGTTCTGCACCTGAGGCACGTCCACCGAATGTCTCAAGTCGAGCGCCAGCTGGCCTGACTTTAGACACGTCCCAGCTAGGTATTGACCCAGCGTATAACTCCTCGATCAGCTGACGAAATGCATCAGCCCACCCTTCTTTGCTATCCTCGACACCTATCGTCAGATCTTTCTCAAGCAAGAAGTCAGGCACTATCGGTAAGCAGCTGGTGTACTTCTTCTCGACACTGTAGCCGACACCAGTTCCACACATAAGAATGTACAGGACTTCGTCAAAGACACGTCTATGATCGACCGGAGTGTAACTACAGTTGTACCCAGCAGTGTTGTCTCGGTCGAGAGCTGCTCCAGCGGTCATGAGACAACGCATGGAGGGCAATACGTCGTGCAGTAGGATAGCTTCTCTCAGCTGGTTCTGTAGTGGCACTAATGTCTCATAGGGGACGTTAGCCTTGTGTAGCGCTGGTGCTACCACGTTACCGATGTATCGATCGACGGTCTCGTTCCACGTCTCACGGCGTCCTAGCTCAGGTAGCCAACGAGCGTAACGTGAAGCGTGAATGAATGACTGGTAGTCTGTCGGGAGAGCAACATTATTATATATCATTTGGGTCTTTTCCTTGAAGTAAATTGATACGCATTTCGCAGTAGCGGATAGCTTTCTTGAGGTCGGTTATCTCCGACTCTATTGCAGTTTGATTTTCATAGATCTTTGAGCCAGCTCTCATCACGTACTTAACTATGTTCCCGACGTGGAAAGGCAGATGGTTTTGCATAATGAAAACGATCGGCTCTATCGTGTACTGGGCGTAGTGATCTGGTCGATACACCACGTCCTGTTTGTCATCTTTAGGGTCTGACATCGTGTTCATACCCTCGCTGCTTCAGGATACGAGCGACGTTCTGTATCCGGTATCCAACAAGGTCAGCTATTGTCTGCCAGCTGTTACCTTCTTCGTGTAAGTCGACGATCTTCTGACACCTAGCTTCAGTCGCAAGATCTCGAGGATACAGTCGAGCCTTCGTTGGTTTACCGTAGTAGACGTTCTTCTCTTGCATCCAGCTGTTACGCTTGTGGCCTGTATGCTTTGCCATCTCTTTGTCTTCGGCTTTGCACATCTTCACGTAGTCGTCCCAGTGCTTCAGTATCCAATGTTCCATCATTGGGGGACTTTGGTATCGTCTGATTGTTCCTCTCATTTACTTGGCTCCCATAGTTTTACGAGTTGTTTCTTTTCGTCCCAGTCCGACCAGCGCAGTATTCGCGCTAGTCTTGCCTGAGTCAGTGCATGGTTTTCTGATAGTGACTTGGCTGCGTAAGCCTTGACGACGAGTGACCAGTCTGGACGGTTGCCCAAGATCTTCTCAGCTGTCTTCTCGCCAACCGAGGGACATCCTGAGTAACCGTCCGTGGCATCACCCATCAACGCTTGTTTAAGAAAGAACCGGTCAGCATCAGCCTCGGATATATCAAGGTATTCTTGAGACATCGGTCTGTAGAGCTTCGCAGGGACTGACTTCAGATCCTTGTCGTCGCTCACCATGATCACATTATGGTTAGGAGCAGACCCACATATGCCCAAGACATCGTCCGCCTCTAGCATGGGCGCCTGTACCCACCGGTAGGTAGCCTTGATCCAGTCTTTCATGGCCTTATAGCCGACTGGCTTTCTGACCTTCTTGCGACCGCCTTTGTACGATGGCTCGATCTCATGTCTGAAGTTGTGCTTGTCTGACAGGGCAATAATAAAGTTACCGCTGTCCAGCTCATCGCAGATCTGATCGATGAAGGTCTGGAAGATCTTCTTAGCTTCCTTGAGGTCGGTCATCAGTGACCAGATGTCGTCACCCCAATCGATCTCCTCTTCAGCAGCTGCACACGCTCGATACAGATACAAGTCACCGTCAATTAGTAAAACCGCTTGGGGGCTTGGTTCCAGCCCCAATAATTTCTTTAAGTACATAATCTAGCTCTCTCTTTGCCTCCATACCCACCTCGGTAATCGCCCATCGATCTCCCCAAGTGTCTTCAGCAATGTTTGTTGTTATGAAGTTTTCCGAGGCGCATAACGCCACATAGAATGCACCGTCTCGAGCGAACTGAGATTTGACCTTGAAAGGTTTTCTCCAAGCTCGATCGAGGGTGATGTAAGTAGACATAAAACTCTCGAGCTGCTCTGTTACCTCAGTGGGTAGCAGCCCAAGTTCTTCCCACGGAATATTCGCTTCCGATGGGGATTTTAACTTTGAGAGTTTCTCCTGCTTCTCTCGCCATTCCTGAAGTGATACTACCGACCCCATTTGCTATTTCCTTATTCTTACAGGCAACCTGAATCTCGTCGTGTATCCAGCCCACGATGTAAGCTTGGTCTGATCCAAATTGCAGATTGATTTGCTGGTCACACAAGGCGACCCATTGCTTGCATATGATTGCCCCTGCTGATTGCAGCAGCTGAGAAAGCAACTTGTGTTCAGACCTGACGTACAACTTACGTCCGTCGAGTCCGACCAAGTAGCCACGCTCATATGCTTTCTTTAGTTTTGCTAGTAGCATTCCAAAGGCTGGGATGTTTTTATTAAAGTCAGCTTTGAGCTGTTTACCTAGCTTGGCATTACCACCGGCAATCTTGCCGATCATCTGGTCGCCTCCACCATACATGGTCGCATAGATAAAGGTTTTAGCTTGGTCTCTTGTCTTCAGACCAGCAGCCTTCTGGTTGTAGGTATGAATGTCACCTTCTAGGATCTGCTGGGCATACTCACCACCGTCGTTTAGGTAATGTGCAAGACATCGAAGCTCGAGGCCACTGAGGTCGCTCCCCAGTAGACACCAGCCCTCTGGCACCGTGAATAACTCACGACATTCCTTGCCAAACTCAAGCCCGACCTTTGGTACCTGAGCTAGGTTTGGATTTCGGTGGCTCGCTCGTCCTGAGATCGTCCCTGAGGGTACTATTGTGTGACGGATACGTCCATCATCATCGACCTTCTTCAGCCACCCCTGAGCGCCCTCAGAGATCTGTCCGATACGCTTCTGTAGCATAAAGTATCTAGCCAGCTTTTGAGCCTCGGGATAGTCTAAGTTTCCTAAGACAGTCTCATCGATCTGAGCGTGACCACCGTCAGTAAACTTCTTTGGTTGCCAGTTGTATTTAGACCGGAGACACAGCTCAATGTGACGTCGGCTGCTGGGGTTAAAGTGGATCGTCTTTTTCTTCTCGAAGGGTTCATCTTTGACGTACCCGAGCGTCTTGTTGTTACGCTTAGGTATAAACGTCTCGGTCACTTCCCAAGGCTCAAAGAGTTCCTCGAGACCCTGCTCGATCTCTGCTCGTTCCTGAGCCAGCTTACCGTACAAAACCTGAGCCTTGTACTTATCGAATGTCCAGCCGTTGTTGCCTATGCGGTCACATATGACAGCCATAAGATGCTCGAGGTCAATCGATTGCTGACTGAACTCAGCTGACATTAGCTTCTTGTAGAGTGCCTGAGTAACCTCAGTGTCTTGGATACAGTAGTCGAGCATCTCTTGTGAGTACTCTTCCCAGCCACCGTCGTAGTCACCTTTGAGGTTCTTAAGTCTTAGACCCCATGCCCTGAGGCTATGGGAGCCTACAAGCCGACGAGGGAAGCTCTCAGGGTCTTTTCGGTACCTGATGGTGTCCTTCTCAGCTAGCGTTGTTGCTATTAATCTTGAGAGTACAAGTGTGTCTGTAATCCGACCGACTATCTCGAAGTCAGGGTACAGCTTTTGGATCGCTGGTATATCAAACGCAATGATATTGTGACCAATAGCTTCTTCAGCATTCATGAGTAAGAACAGGCCGTCCTTAATCTTGTCGCCGTCGTAGGTTTTCACTTCATTGGTATCTGCATTTCGTAAAACTAAGCAGTGTAGTTTTGTCATCTGTTTGAGTAGACCATCCGACTCCAAGTCGAATATCCAGCGTGTCATCTGTTGTCGCCAGATCCTGACAGCTTGTTGCGCTCCTGACGAAGCTTTAGTTTCTCGAGGTTCATATGTGCCAGCTCGTTGAGGCTCACACCGAGGTCTCTCGATAGAGCAGCCACATACCAAAGCACGTCACCTAGCTCAAAGATAATGTCAGCTCTCTGGGCGTCCGTGAGCTTCTCAGATCCATCGAACCGGATGTCTTGGTCACGGATCATCTTCTTGATCTTATCGCACACCTCGCCAGCCTCACTGGCTAGACCAAGCGCTGGGTAAATGACCTTCCATTTGTAGATCATAGTGGCTGCTGCATCTGCTTGGTACTCATTGAGACTAAGTGGATACGGATAGTTCTCTGGTTTAGGTGTCATATTGCTCTCCTTTCGTTCTTTTGCTCGATTTCTTTCAGACTGGTCGAAGGGACGGATCTCGTTGTAAGGGGCTATGAGAATGCCAGTTACTTTCATGTCAGAACTCCAGATCTGAGAAGTCTTCGTCGACTTCGATTAAACGACCGGCTTTTCGATCGTATTTTAGGACACCAGCTGCGCCTACTTCGCCCGTGTGTCTGTTTTTCAAGATGTGTAAATATCGTTTTCCACTGGTGGGATCTTCTGGATCGACTTGCATGGAAATACAGAGATCTGACAACTGAGGTAGCGCATGTGAGCCGCGAATTTGCGAAAGCGATACAGACGCACCTGACTCATGTCCTTTGTCACCTTGTGGTCTCTTAAGATGTGAAACAACTATTAGACAGATGTCCAACTCCTGTACTAGTGTACGAAGCGTAGTGCAGATGTCATCTATATAACGTCGTTCGTCAGCTACACCCTGAGACAGAGATCCGCTGGCAAGCATCGATATATGATCTAACAGAATTACCTGACAGCCCATTGCCTTGTTCATGTACCTGATGCGACTAACGATCGTTTCCATGTCGGTCGAACCAAAGTGATCAAATAGATAGAACTGTTGGTTTTTCGTGAGGTCGTCGAATGCCTCGATGATTTCATCCCTGCTGGTTTGCTCAGGGTCGACAGTGATATTCTTGTTGAGGTGAATACCTACGAGACCCTCAGCGGATCTCTTCACGGTTTCCTCAAGCATCAGCATTCCGATTTTAAATCCATCGACGTGGCACCGGTATGCAATCTCACGGACGAAGGTAGACTTCCCGACCCCAGAGCCAGCGCAAATGGCGACCAAGCTACCCAGCCTAAGACCCTTCGTAATATCGTTGAGTTTAGCGTATGGATAGGTAATCGCAGAGACAGCTTCCGCGACGCCAATTTGTCCTCTGAGATCGGTAGCTGTCACGATCCCATCTGGCCTATAGTCTTTGGCTTGGAAGATCGCATTTATCACCGATTGAACGTCACCGACCACAAGGGCTTCATTAGCATCCTTGTGAGGCGCGACACTCGCTATCTTAACACGCCCTGTCGGCAACACTTCAGCGCACTCAAGCGCTGCATTACGACCAGCTTGATCATCATCGAACATCAAGATGATTTCTTCAAAAGCACACAAGTAGTCGTAATTCTTGATGATGGCCTTCTTGGCAGCAGCTGCTCCATTCGGCAAACTGACTGTAGGCCACTTATGGTTCTGTATCTGGGAGACTGACATAGCGTCTATCTCACCCTCAGTCACCACGATCTTTTTACCTTTTGACCACAAGTGTGATCCAAACAAGGTCATAGCTTTTGCATCGCCAACGATGGAAAACTTCTTATCTTTAGCTCTGACCTTTTGTGCGACTGGCTGACCCTTATCGTTTCGATAGGTTGCCAGCTGTACTGTGTCGCCATGCTGGACGCCCACCTGATAACCGAACTTACGACAGGTAGCTTCTGTTATCTTGCGCTTTGACAGGTGCTTGTAGGCACCACTGATGAGCTGGGTGTTTAGCGTCGCTGGTTTAACATCGATGCTGTCTTCTTCCTGACCATAGCTGGCGCAGCCGAAGCAGTACGTATGTCCATCTGTATATACAGCAGCATTGTCTCTCGACCCACAGACCTCGCACGGTATGTGAGTGACAAATTCACTCTCTAGTAATTCTACTTTAGCAACCATTAAGCAAAGTCCTCATCGACTAAACCAGTCTTGATGAACTCTCGATCTGATGCTGACAGGTTAGGCATGGCATTCTGGATGAGGGTACCGTTTTCCCAGTCTTCCAGCTGCTCATGTGTCACTGGTATTTCTCTGATGTTAACCACCCCAGTGAATGGGTGTTTTCGTTCTATAAGCATTTCGTGTGTGTCCCTGATTGAATAAAAAAGGGCGACCGAAGCCGCCCTTAGTTGCTCTCCTTGGCTTCAGTGAGCCAAGCTTCCGGAATGACCTTGTGAGCATACCGGAAGTTATGCTTCTCGCAGTACGAGGCGTATGAGGTGGGAGAACCCTTGTACAACTTCGCGTTCTGGTTCGAGAAGACAAACCGAATATCGAGATCTGGATGTTGCTTCTGGATTAGCAGATGCCTTGCCCTATCTTGGACTGTCCATAATCCCTTAGTTTCGATATAGAAAAAGCCGCCTTTCTTGGGCAGCTTAAAGTCGGGAGTATATTTAGCGTCTCGAGCTGGTACTACGTAACCGATCTTGTCAGTCTCATAGAGCAATTCGAGACCGGCCTCAGTAATCTGGTGGGAGACTCGATCTTCGAGACCAGACCTAAAGCCTAGACGATAGCCGACTGACCTAGAAGTCGAAGTCTTCGTCGTCGTCCTTCGTCGTCGAGCCATTGTCAGCTCCTCCAGCTACATAGCCACCATCGACGGAGTCGAAGTTATCATCTCCATGAGCTACTGGGTTTATCACTTGGACAGCTGACAATCGCATGGAAATACCTTTGCTCGAGCCACTATAAGGATCTAACATTCCTTTGGCTTTTAGCTCAGATCCACCGAACATCAGGGGAACCTTGTCGTCTGGGATTGGTGACCCAGAGCTGTCGACATACTTAGGCTTATACTTTGACTGAACCTTGAAGATGATCTCACCGGTCTCATCGTCTTTAGAATACGGTAGATGCACTTTGTCTTTTTGTGCAAAGTTATCCGTTTTTACCTGATTGATCATATCGACCAATGGCATTGCGTCGGCCTCACTCATCTTAAGAGAAACCTTGTACCTACCCTCTGCATCAAACGCAGTGTCTGGTCTGTCAGGTTGTAACCAAGGGTATATCGCTATGCCTTTTGGTGTCGTAAATTTAGTCTTGCTCATTGTTGCTCATCCTTTCTGTTTGAAGCTTGTTGTCTGCAAGTTTGTTAACCTCAGCATGTACATCGATGCGCCATTTATGCGCCTCCTTTAGTACTTGCGTCGGAATCTTTTTGTTCTGTTCTTGGTAGTATTTTATGTACCCAAGAATACGTTCTCGAGGGTGCATGGAATTGCCCTTTTTGTTTTTATATCAATAGGGGTTCCATTGCTTTTAGCTGAAGCAGTACTCACTCTCGAGAACACCATCGATGTCCAGATCGCCCTTCTCAGGTACAGCCGGTAGTTCCTCATTAGGATTGTCCAGCTGCTGCCTTACCTCGGACTCGAAGTTCTCAAATACACACTGATCTTTGTACATATCGACAAACGCCTTACGGACACAGTGGTAGAACTTCCAAGTGTCAGCAGCTGTCGTAGCAAAGCTGTCGTGTATCAGGAAGAAATCATCGATGCCGTTGTCCTTAGCTAACAGGATAGTCTCATGCATGTGAGCAGCGTCTAACGAGTGTATGAAGTTAGGAGCTACACCATTGGCTGACTTCTTGGTGTCATAGGCAAACTGGTCTTCATGCATCAGATTAAACCGAGTTAACTTACGGATCTTGGCCTCTCGATCGTACAGAAAGATCTTCACACGTTTACCGGTAAATTTAGTGTACTTCTGGACGACCGGAAAGCCGCTAGGAGACGTCCACCTGATAGGCTTTCCTTCCTTGGCAACCTTGTGAGCATAAGCCCTCAGATAGTCCATTCCTTGGGACGCTGAGGTAATGACAGACTGTACTGCTGCGTAGTTTACTTTAGCTAACCATCGAGCCATTCTCTCCTGTTCTCTTTTGTCACCAAAAGGATGCTCAGGTATTTGTCCGTAGGCTACAGCTTTACGTAGTGGCTGCATCAGATCCTCTATCAGCTGGTCACCAAAGCCCCTCTCCTGACTGCTATAGGCGAAGGTCATGACGTTGCGCTTCACAGTTGATCGACCGACGCCAAACTTTAGCCACTTCTGTGCTTCCTCGGAGCCATCTTTCATCAGACGCTTGTTCACTTCGTCGGCTACCACCTTGTAGACGTCCTGACATTCATTAGACGGTATCAGGTTAACCATGTGTCCATCTGAAGACGACCTCAGAGCAGCTGAGTAATGCTGTACGCCACTGTTAGTGCCATCGAGCGATATAGGCATGTGACACACGTAGTTATCTATGCCCTGCTCCTGTAGATCTCGGTAGCATTTACAAGCAGCTAAAAACATAAAAGGCTTATCAGCTTTAGACCAGTAATCGAAGGTCGACTTATAGTCGTTAGCGACTGCCATGATTTGATCATGATTGTCTTCGACCCACTGGATACGATCGTCCAGTGATTTCTTAGAGACCTTCTCAAAGTCACCGGTGTTTGCCAAATGAATATACAACCAGCCTACACTCTCGTCGTCGAGCTTCTTACCTCGAGCCAACAGAAACAAGGCTCGACAATGATCGTCCCGATGATAATTAAAGTGACAAATCGGATATAACCTTGCTCGAAAATCGAATGACCAAGGAATCCAGAATTGGTCAAACTTAGACATCTCTCTGGCTGTCCTAAGGTCACTATCGATCACCGCTAGATTAGCTACGCACTCACGTCGCTTCACATGCCATTCCTTACGGTCGGCTCGGATCTGACGCTTGTACTCTTCAGTAACTTCCTCGTCCTCAGGCATCTCTGGTATCGCCGGAGGTTTTAACTCAGGGAACTTCGCAAAGACCTGACCAGTGTCGATAGCCCAGTCGACTGCCTCGAGGATCTCTGTGTTAATCTTTAGTGGTGTCGACTGTACGGCATTAAGTGCCTCGACGTACCGAGGTGTACCCTTTCGGAATTGATCCTTGATAGCTTTAGACTGCATACTCGAGTGTCGACGCACCAGCTTGACATTAGCAGACACCATAGGGTCTAGGTAAGCACCAGTGTCAAACGACGTCCAAGGCTCAGGCTCTACGATCATTGGTGCATACATTGGTTGCGCCCAAGCTTCGTCGAGGATACGATCATTGATTAAATCTTCAGCCTCTTTAGTTAGACCTAGGTATCTTATGGTCTTCTTGTTCTTAAACTGTTCATAGACATCAAACAGGTTGGACACCTCTAAGACAGCATTCAGGACTGGTGATGCAACACTCAGTCTCAATGGTTTGTCGAAGGTATGACCAAAGTATCCCTCTTTGTTAGCTATGATGCGTAAAGCTTTTACTCTGTAGCGTTCACTCGAGTGGTCTCTGGTAACTTGCTTAACGACACGCTTATAGAGATCTTTGTCGAACTCCTTGAGACCCAGCGCCCAGATCTCCTGATTAATCTTGGAGCCGATCTTTAGCATGGTCTGGGTGAGTGTCTCATGTCGAACTACACCGTCGTACATGCAGTTAAGACCTAAGTATGACAGTATGTCTGCATCAAGTTTACTAATGACGTCGTACCATGCGGCTATACGACCGCCAGTCTTCTTAATGCGTTTGTCTTCTTGGTCGATATACTTCGTCAAACATTCAGCCACCGAAGGTAATACGTCGGTTATACTCCGGTGGGCTACTTCTTGTTGTGAACCTTGAATGCTAATGTTTCTCTTATTGTATCTCTCTTGACCTCTTTGGAGCATCTCTTGTTCTAGTTGTCTCTGGATCGCGGCGGTGCCTGTACTCATGTCTTCCCTGTTACTCCTTGGTTTTATCTATTAGGGGTTCCATTGGATTTGGAACGTATTTACTGATCGATTTGTTGTGAATACCAAGTAGTTTGGTACCCAAAAAAGAAGGAGCCTAAGCGGCTCCCTCCTGTGTCCACATTTGTGTTACGTAGTCGTGCTGCTGCTCTTGTTTTAGGTGGACATATCTCGATGTTGTCTCAAGTGACTTATGCCCCATGATCTTTTGTAAGACGACTGCGTTGATGTTCTGCTCAGTGGCTAACTTAGTGGCGACTGTGTGCCTGATAGCGTGGAAGACAAAGTTGTCGTCGTTAGGTGCTATCTTGCGTCGTGCCTTGCCCCACTGCTTGTAGAACGTAGACTGTGTGTGGTGTAAGCTAGGCTCAAAGCTAAGTGCCTTCAGAGCCTCACACGCCTCGTCACTGAGGGCTACACGTCGGACAGTACCATTCTTTGTTTTCTCTAGGTCTAGCCACTCCTTGCCGTTCTCACGGACGCACATGTGAGGTTTGATGCTTAGGATCTCACCACGTCTCATACCGGTGTGTGCAGCCAGTATGATCATGGGCTTCATCCACCATGCGTGAGCGTCCCACTTGTGTGCCAGCAGCTGACTCATCTCGTCATTAGACATGTACCGAGGTCGACCGGTGACAACCTTACGATTTGGTATGGATGGCTTATGGTCGATCAGGCGCAAATTAAAGGCGTACTTAAAGATCGAGCTGATGTTGGCATTGTAGTGATTCAATGTGTTGTCACCGATGCCCTGCTCCGCAAGGTGGTCGATGAAGTCAAAAAGGTCGTTCACGTTAAAAGAGACAACCTCTCTGTCACCGAAGCCGTTGAAGTCACAGAAGCGTAAAGCTTTCTTGTGGCTCTCACGAACATGCTGGTCACTTTTGTTGTACCAGATGCGTGTGTAGTTATCGTCTACTAGCTTTCTTAATGTTACTGTCTTGTTCATATTTATTCTCCCATTAGAACGGTGGTTCTTCACCGTCTTTTGTTGGCACCCAAGCTGTGTATCCCTCGTCTTGATCTGGTGCCGGTTGCAGCTGCTGAGGCAAAGGTGGAAACATCTGCCTCAGGAATGTCTGTAAGTCGCTAGCCCAGTCCATGAGCTATAATCAGTGCAGCGTAGAATGTGCCGAAGATGCAGATGGCACCGATGATGTCCCAAATGGTTCTCATCCGAATGCCCTCTCTAGCTTCTGCTGAACGTGCTTAAGTGTCTTGGTTTCCTTAAGGGTGTACGAGGTGTAGCCATCGTCGTCTCCAGTGACGTCAGTCATGAGACAGTCGATAGCGTCCATTAGAACTTCGTACTCTTTTCTGCTGATGTAGATCTTCATAAGCATAACTCCTCTTCAGTCTGCTTAATGAAATCGTTTGCTTCAGATGCCCATTGGTCTAATGACAGATGGTTAAGTCTGTTGACGTAAACAGGACATTCTGCATACACCGTTTCAATACCTTCTTTGCCGTTATCGTAGACAAAGTATTGGTATCCCTCACCCCTGTATAAGTTGAGGTAAGGGTGTCCGATTGCTTTTATGATTTTCTTACATGTTAACATTAGACCCACCCCAACGCTTGTTCGCCACGGTCAGTGACGACGTAGTTGACGTACCCAACGCTACGGACGAGACGGTGGTAGTTGTCTATGCCGCTGACGTTGACCCTCTTGACGTATCCACGTCGGAGAAGCTGATTGAGTGCCTTGAGGTTTTTCTTCTCGTCGGCAAACGGAAACGGAAAGACAAACTTGCTGTCTCTCCGTCCACCTGTTTGGAGCATGATGCTCATTGCGTCTGACATATCGTAATCAATCATGCTGCCACCTCATTAACTAAAATTGAGTCACGGCGTTCTATGGCTGCTGCATAAGCCTCTTCCAGTGAGTCAAACTTTGGAAGACCTTTACCCCTAGTCCAAGTGTCGAACTCAGCGCCTACATTTGCGCGAAAGTCTGCTTCTGCTTCTGTGCGGCATGTCCCGAAGTAGTGATCGCAGTAGAATCCCTTGCTGTCGTTGTTAAACATTGCGGTAACCCACTGACCTTTGAAGTTACCTATAATGTAGTAGATGTGGCCTTCGTCCCTGCGTGGGAACTGTACAGCGTTAAAAATGACTAGGTCTTCATCGCTAGGGTGTAGGTCTTGCACACGCTGCCCTAGTTCTGCGTAGTTCTTCATTAGGCCAACATGAGTGCCGTCGTTCTTTAAGATCCGCTTACGCTGACCGAAGTACTCTTGCCCCTCTTCGACGACCTCGGCGCGAGAGTACGAACCGAAGACATCCTCATACTTTTTGGTGTCCTTATTAAAAACGAATAGTGTGTAATATGTTTTCATCTTGTAGTCTCCTTATAGTTAGAGACCACTGATCAATCCTTGGTTACCTGTTCCAGCTAAACACTGGTACCCGTGGGCGGACTCGAACCGCCACGCCCGAAGGCCACAGATTTTAAGTCTGTTAACACCTACGAGAGGAAACTTTTGACAAATCAGGGTCTGTAGTCAACATATAGGGGTTCCTTTGCCATAAAACAAGGATTTATCTGTGGTTGTCTGAAAAAACACCGATCGCTTACTTTTGCGACCGATGTTTCACTGGGTTAAACGTCTTCAGGCCATTTGTAGCAAGTGTATTGTTTAATGACCCAACCTTGTTGTTCTATCTGTATAATACCCCCACCAAGGGACGTTATACACGCCTGTTCATCAGTGAAGATCTTATGGTTGCCGAAAGTCTTACATTCGGATGCACTGAGTGAACACGCAAAGATAATTGCGCTAAACATTTGCTGCTCTCCTTACTATTGATTAACAGAGCTCGAAGTGGGGCATATCATTGAAGCCAATCCGTTTTTGGGATCGACGTAGGTCATGGTAAGCAGTCCAGCAGAGACGCATGTCTCCGTCCCAGTTACGACAGTCATACGGATAGTCGTGATCTGGTACTGCCCAAGCAGCTCCCCAGCATAGACCGACGCCACATTGCTTGGCTGCTTCTTGCATGGCATTTGCTATTGGGAAATACGCTTGTTCCTCCCAGCGAATACCAGTGACTGGATCATAGGCACCTAGGTCAACTGCCTTTCCATCGATGTGCTTAGACTTCATCGTTTGGCTATTCCCAGCCTTGACGAGCTGTCGCTGACGTTCGATCGATCGTAAACCTTCTAGGACTGTGAAGTCGTTTTCAGTAAGTGTAATCGCCAGTTTCACTACAGCCACTAGACGCTCGTCTACACCTTCGAGTCTCTCAAGACTACGCTTGCCTAACTTAAAGCTCATTTCTTATTTCTCCGATTGTAATCCCAAAGTCGGTAGACATTTACGATTGTGTTGATGCTCACCATTGTGAACAGACAGACCCACTGCCATAGTTCCATTTTAGATCTTTCCTTTGACGTATTTTGATACCGCTCGGTTGCCGAACCAGAAGCTCATGATAGCTGCAAACAGACCAGCCGTTGCATCATCCCAGATCAGCGTCAGGGCTACTGGTAGCTCCGTACCACTGTCCATGATTGCCATGAGGGCAGTCACTTTGATGGCAACGAATAGAGCAAAAAACATATAAGTAATAACAGGACGAACACTACCCCTAAGGGCGTTGATGAACCCTCCAGCATCAATACTATCATGCTTGTATAATCCTTCTGCTTCTTTGATGTCTGCTTCCTTGTCCAGCAGCTCTAGCTTCAGCTCCGATCGCTTAGACATCAGATCCATCTCTAGTCTAGCTTTCTCGAGTGAATGCTTATGCTCTTGGTTGGCTCTGAAGTATCCTAGTACCTCGGGGGCAAAAGAAGTGGTGAAGCCCAGAAGGCTACCAATTAAAGTGATCATTTAGTTGACTCCTAAGTGTCATTTCTTACTTGAGCTGAACCCAAAGTATGAACCGACGACAGCTGATAGAGATCCATACATCATCATAAGGACAGCTGATGCTTCATTCATTCGAACAGGGTCATAGATGACTGCTAGTGTGCTTACTGCCATGAGGCCAATACACATGTAAGTCATAATTCTTTTGTTAAGCTGGTACGCTTGTTTGTCTGGGATCATTTCATTCATAGTCTTTTATCCATAGTTAAGGTAGAGCCAGACAAAGAGACCACAGATAGATCCAACAGACATTAGTATTAGTACCGCCGTAGTGATGAACTCGATCTTAGCTTCTCTCTGTCGTTCTGCTTCTTTAATTGCTTCTTTTCTTTGCCGACGTGCTTCTGCTTGGTACTTAATGAAGTCGTCCTTAAGACCAATGCGACCGGTGTAGACCATCATCTTGAGTAGGTCTTCTTCGCGCTGCTTGATTTCCTCGAGTGCCATAAACTCCTCGAAGTCGGACTCGACGCTACTGACAAACGGATTGCTTTTCTTTCGTTGTAATCTTGTGTGCAGCTGGTCTTTTGATTCAGCCATCTTGCCAATACTCGAGGCGACCGTGGTCAGCTCCTTGCCAGCTTGGATAGCAGACGTAACTGTCTTGGCTGCTGCCGTAAATGCAGCAAGTTCAACCAGCATGGGCTATCTCCTAATTTACTTAGAGAATGCGTCGTGTTGTAAGATGATCTCGAGCTTCTGGACGCTTAGGGTCAGCTCATGTGTAGTCTTAATGTTCCAGCCAACGAGAGCCAATATCGCTGACGCTAGGACGCCTATGATCATCTTACTTTCCATCGGCTATCCTTTCGACGTACCCACGTATCGCCTTTATGTTTTCGTCAATACGAGCGATTGCTACCGCTTGTTCGTACACCATGTCTTCAACCTTAGTGACACGGACTTCTACAGCTCGCAGCTGGTTACGGTTGTTCTCAATGTCAGACATCATCATGGACACAGTCCAAACAATGGCACCACCTTGGACTATCAGACCAAAGATCAGCCCCAGCGGTACAGACTTTGAGAGGTGCCAGCTATCGTTACTCATGTTATCCCTGCCAGTAAGTTCTACCAGATGCTATAGTAGCGTTGATGTTGGTTAGGTCTTTGCCAGCGGTAGTATACTTGTCGTCAAGTAGCTCCATCTCCAAGACCATAATAATGTTACCGACTTGAGCTTTCTTTTCATCATCGGTAGCATCAACCATTTTCCTGTTATTCATTATGTTATTTATGGAATCACAATTGTGTACCATCTTTAGATAATCTCTATCTAAC
>BCSF01000092.1_pt1 | contig 39038 bp, 39 predicted proteins | sample 1016431 | NCBI WGS metagenome assembly BCSF01 (sample SAMD00045685;SAMD00045686;SAMD00045687;SAMD00045688;SAMD00045689;SAMD00045690;SAMD00045691;SAMD00045692;SAMD00045684;SAMD00045690;SAMD00045691;SAMD00045692;SAMD00045684;SAMD00045685;SAMD00045686;SAMD00045687;SAMD00045688;SAMD00045689, study... | reverse complement strand
ATGGATTACAAACAAGTATTTATAATACTATTGGAAATATTTTTATTGGAAGAATTGCCGCAAACGATAATGATTATCATTGGAATGGACTTATTGATGAGGTAAAAATTTACAATCGTGCATTATCGGCAGATGAAATAAACAAAAATTATAAACACCAAAAAGGTAAACATAAAAATGACTAATACATATTTAATATTAACAAAAGCAAAGTGGGAATCAGCATTACCCGCTAAACTTAAAACTGCTGATAGATTGTCTTGGAATGAGTACACATATAAAGATGTAGAAAAAACTGCTACAAGGATGGCAAACAAGTATTCATATTATCCGAGCATGGACAACACGAAAGATGAAATTAAAGCATACATGGATGATGCAGATATAGAGTATAGCTCTGGAGATAGTAAAGCACAACTTGTAGATAAAGTTATGGAAGCGTATGACCATGTTGTGCCACAAGAAGAAGAAACATATACATACACAGAGCAAATAGTAGATACAACTACATTACAATCTCCAACTTGGAAAGAGTCAGCATTTAAGTTAGGCAAACTTGGTAGTCCAAGATGGAATAACGATGGCAGCAAAGTATTAGTTAAATATGAATTACCTATAGCAGATGGCACATTAGATGCAGTAAAAGGTACAACTGGTATTACTGCTTTATCACATAGCGAAGCTATAGAAGAAATGAAAAAGGATGAGTGGTCTGGTGAATGAGGACTGGAAAGATTATCTATCTATTATAGCGTTTTTAGTAATAGTGCTTGGTGGATTAGTGCTGCTTGGAAGTTGTGATGGGGGATGGAGTATTGCAGGGCATGAAATCTAATGGTGATAAGCGTGAGGGTGCAAAATCGTACAGAACGGAATTTATTGATGGAGATACCTTTCGCCTCAATATTAATCTTCGTTTCTTGTTTAACAGTTTTTGCTTATTCGGTGCAATTATTGGGTCAGCATATAGTGTTAAATCGCAAATTGACGATACTTCAAGAAGAGTGGAAGAACTTGAAGCAAGAGTTGATGAACTCAAATCTATACACGATGCAGAAATAGAGGAAATTCAAGCATGGTATCGCAAAAGCCTCGAAATCGATTTAAATCCTTTAAATATTTTAAAAAGAAAAAAGAAATAAAATTGGAAGAAGATGACTTTGATCATAATTATTTTATTAACAGAGAATTACGGAGGGTACGATGATTGAATCTTTCGCAGATGTTTATCTCCAGGTAGGAGCAGTAGGCTTCTGTTTAATGCTTTTTGGTTTTATGATATTAAACCTCATTAGGTCACAAAAAGAACAATCAGATGATTTAGATAGAATCAGAACTGATTTAAGCAAAATGAGTGCAGAGTTAAGCAATACACAAAATATCTGTATCAAGTTAATCGACTCCGTTAACTCCTTCAAGGAAAGCATTTCGGATAGATTGGAAAGAAAGTTTGACAGACAAGATGAGAATCTTGAAGATTTATCAAAAAGCATTGCTTACCTACAAGGTAAGAACAATGGTGGAAGTAAATAATATAATAAAAGGAATATAATATGGAATGGTTATCATTAAGTAATGCAGCGTATATGCTTGTTATTATACTGGGTGGAATAATGAGTCTGGTAGCAGTCAAGTATAAGCCATTAGTAAAAGAAGTGAAAGAAGTAGCACAGAAATACCATGATGCAAAGAAAGATGGTTCTATATCGAAAGAAGAAAAACAAGCTATTGCAAAAGAATGTATGGATGTTATTGTTGCTATAGGTAGACTTGTCTGGAAGTTCTAATTGATTGATAACCCTACAACCATGAGAATTGGGGTGCGTGGCGAACTTGCCGTACAACAAGACCTCATACGATCTGGTTACCATGTCTACACCCCCCTTATTGATGATGCAGAGACTGACCTTGTTTGTGAAACAAAGTATGGTTTTAAAAGAGTCCAGGTTAAAACAATTACTAAAATGACCACAAAATCATCTATTGAAGTTCGTATGTCTAAACATAAAGGCACAGAAAGAATCGATGTTTTAGCAGTCTATTATGAGCCTTTAGACCAGATTGCATATCTTAACTGGGATGGCAGCAGAGAATCTATTAACCTGGCTATAAATAACGCAGTAAACGGACAGGAAAAACATAGAAAGTATTTTTACGCATATTCAAACTTTCCACAGGAGTCTTATGATTAATTTAGGAGATATAGAAAACACAATACGCATCACATTATATGATATTGGTTTATGGTCGCATGAAGCAGAGCAGTTATTACTTGGAACAGGTGCAGTAGAAAGTAACTATTATGCAATAAGACAATATAGAGGAGGACCTGCAAGGTCTTTCTTTCAAATAGAACCTGCAACTTGTAAGGACAATCTTGAAAACTATTTAAAATATAGATCATCTTTATGGGAAAAGATTTACAAAAAGTGCTGCGTACCAAAAGAACTTATAGATGAGGATGATTTAGTTAGGCTTGGTTGGGTATTACAAACCAACATTGCTTTTAGTATTTGTATGGCAAGAATTAAATATAGAAGAGTACCTAAACCATTGCCTAAATTAGATGATATAGATGGACAGGCAAATTACTGGCTTAAATACTATAACGCAGGAGGCAAGGGTACAATAGAGAAGTACAAGAAGGCATACGATTTAATACAAAAAATTTAAGAATGTGACGGCTTTCCGTCACACAAGGGTGTAAGTGTAGTAATATCAATGAGAATGTAGTTCTCATAACCCAAAGGTCGGAGGTTCGAATCCTTCCCCCGCTACGAAGAAGAAACCCTCTATTTGGAGGGTTTTTTCATTTGTACCAGTTAGCCTTAATTATCCTCGGTTATCATTCTTTGCCGTCACAATTCCGTCACACTAATTAGTATAAGAAAGTTTGTTTACTAATTGTGTTAATCTATCCATGTTCTTATGGACATAGTTTTCTGTGATATCTCCAGATTTATGACCCATTAAAGTTTTGACATCATAACGACTTGCATTGCAGTATTCTTCTAAATATGTACCAAATGTATGTCTAAAAGTATGAATGCTGCAGTCTGGTGCAACCTGTTTTATTCTCTGTCTACTTCTACCAATAGCACCATACTTCATAAAGAGATCACCCTTGTGTCTGAACTGCCCCCTTAAAATTGTCCGTAACATTTTATGTATTGGTACTAAAACAATATTACCAGTTTTTTGCTGCCTTATATTAATTATGCCTTTTTTTATGTTACTGGGTTGTAAATCCAAAGCATCACCAACACGAAGACCAGTATAAAATAATATTGACCATAATGTTTTATCTTTTGTGTGACTGGTATTAAATAATGTATTTAACTCGTCTTTGGTAAATGCCCTGGTTGTCTTTTGTTTTACATTTTTCGGCAGCATTACATTATCACATGGATTCTCAAATATGTATTTACGAACCTTTGCAAAGTCAAAAAAACTTTTCATTATTTTAACTTCTTCCCTTATGGTCTTTGGTGCAACGATCTTTTCTCTTTGTGAAATATAATCTTCAATATGTTCAATCGTAAACTCATCAACAATCATATCCTTATATACATTGTTAAAGTTATTTGTACCAACTTTTATTCTGGTTGCCCACCCTGTAGATTTGCGTTTATCTATTATTAACTGGTACTGGGTGATAAGTTTATCCAGTTTAATAGGCTTACACCTTAAACCATGCAACTGCTCAAATAGTTGCTCATCCCATTTGCGTTTTAATATAAGTGCTTGTTGATAATCTTTTGTCTTGGTGCTTTTGCGTATTCTGTTTGGATAATCACCATAAGTATAATACCAGTACGGACTATCATCTCTTTTGTATAGTTCGCTCAATGTTTCATCATTTTTTTTGCTTTCTCTTGATAAGCGTTAGTAAGCATCCATTCAAGAAGTAAATCAATTTCATCATTATATAAATCACACCTTCTTAATTTCTTTTCAAGTTCAGCTATTTTTTCTTTCTGCAATTTTATGGTTTCCTTTTGTGCTTCAACTATGTAATCCATTTTCTCTTCCTTTTCTTCATGTTTTACACTACCACTTTGTTTATTTTCTGATATATTTTTGTTGTATTTATCAATATTGCCTAAAAAGGCATCTAAATTTTTTAATTCTACACCATATCTTTTACAAAAGAACTTAATATAGTATTGAGGTAATTCACCTCTGGATTTATATGTAGCGAGAGCCTTGTTATCCAAATCTAATAACTCTGCTACCTCTTTATCAAAGCGATAATTTTCGATATCTTTTATCGCATTAATAATTTTATCAACTGATGCCATACAGGCTCCTGTAAATATATTTGTAATAAAATGTTGTATATATCAATATATATGTAATATATTAAAAACAACAATACCAGTAACTAAAGTACAAATAATGACAACGAAAGACAACAAATTTATAGATATGACAAAAAACGACAACAATAACAGACGAGAAGCATTATCAGTTCAGCAAGTAGCTGATGAATTGGGTTACATAAATAAAAGAACTGTAATTGCAAATATTAAGGCAGGATTGATAACTGGGTACAAACAACCAGGTCGCAATGGTAAGTATTTTGTTTACAGGGAAGATTTAGAAGAGTTTAAAGACTCATTAAAAGTTAGTGTTACAGATATGGCTATAGCGTGATAAGACTGCTACAAGACATATTATATACACTTTATGAAAAGACAGGACAGGGGATATTACTCATGTGTCTGCTTTATATGTTAATCAATGTTTTAATATTAGTTCTCTGAAGATGATCGCCACAACAACACCACATATCAATGGTCATCAGCCACCTTGCTCAACTTCCTTCTTACATACCTCCGCAATCGTCATGTGTTTGGGCAGGGTGGCAGCTATTAAGAATTTTAATCTCAACAACATAAGGAAAGAACAATGAAAGTAAACGACAATACTATAATGGAGAAAATTAATCATGCCTATGATAATACATCTCTTGGTGTCAGAATACAGGATATAAAGACATTTAAAAATATTGAAGGAGTAGATGCAGATTTTTATGACGGAAGACTTATAGATGTTGGTGACCCAAAAGTATTTATTAATACAACAGGCAGTTACGCAAATGAAGAGGGTGAGGTAACTTGTGGCTTGAGCGTGGTTTTTGTTGTACACGCAAGGCTTACATCAAGAGGCAAGGTAAAAAAGTTAAAGATTACTTGCCCATTAGGTGACACAAAGAAATTGCTGAAGGTAGTTGGTGATATACATGAAAGGGTCACCAAATGAAATACATAAGCACAATAGATATGTCCAGAGAAGACTGGATTGCAATAAGACAAGCATCTATAGGCACAAGTGACTTTGCTGCAGCATTGGGGTATTCCCCCTGGAAAACACCAGTAGAGTTATGGGATGAGAAGATGAATGGTGCAGAAGACATACAAAGTTTCAGATTCGAACAAGGACATTGGTATGAGCAGGTAGTGCGTAAATGGTTTACTAAATATACAGGACTAAAGGTAAAAAGAGATAGAAAGATACGCATACATAAAGATTATGAATACTTAACAACAAACCTTGATGGCATTGTGGTAAGGAACGATGGGAAGAAATCTGGCATAGAGATCAAAACTGTCGACCCTATGATATATAGGCATTGGCATGGACAGATACCATTGTATTACCAGATACAAGCACAAGGTCAAATGGCAATAACTGGACTTGATTCAGTATTCTTTGCCGTACAGATTGGGTTTAGTGACTATAAGATTGAAGAACATGAATTTGATGGGGAGTGGTGGGATATAATATTGCCCAAACTTGTGGATTATTGGGAATCTTATGTTGTTGAGAAAAAACCACCACCCCCTATAAATAGTGAGGACATTGTAAAGTTGTTTCCAGATAGTAATGGCGATGTGTTAATGGTAGATGAGAATGAAGAAATACAACGAGTTGTAAAAGACCTATTGTATACAAAGACACAGATAAAGCAGTTACAGGAAGACCAGAAACAATTTGAGTTTATGATTAAAGAGTTCATCGGTGAGGCTGATGGTATGAAGGACTTTTCAGACCGATGGAACATAACATACAAAACAGGGAAACCAAGAAAGTCTTTTGACAAGAAAAGTTTTGGTGCAAAACACCCAGACCTACTTGACAAGTATACAAAAGAAGGTAATGGTTTCCGTACATTCAGAATAACGGAGGTAACACCATGAGTGAGAACGGAGTATTAATTAGTCACCCTTTAGATTTAGACCATAAGTCTTTAATAAGTGACATGGATAAAAGGACAGGTAATCGTGATTCATTGATTAAGTGGATTATGAATAATCTTGATGAGAATGTCGATTATGCTGCAAGAAGGGGAAACAAGAAGAATCTGGAAAAGCCAGGTGCAGAAAAGATAGTAAGTGCTACTGGACTGCAACCAACCTTTCCAAGCCTTAACAGATATGAAGAGGCTGCCTACTCTGGTATAGATATAAAAGAGATCGTAATTCGTTGCGAGTTGACACTACAGGGCAGAATAGTAGGTACTGGTATAGGTGGAAGGTCGGTAAAAGAACATCATGGCAATATAAATGCAGCGTTGAAGATGGCAAAGAAGTCTGCATTGATTGATGCAGTTCTTACCACCTTTGGCTTATCGCAGATGTTTCAACAAGACTGGAATGAGAAAGACCAAGCTGAACAGGAGCAAAGGAAAATACAAGCGACAAAACCTAAACCAACTACACTTGAAGAGATGAAAGTTGCTGAAAAGAAGGATGTAAGTAGCCAGACAAAAGCAGAGTTAAGTGCAAACATCTTTAAGGTACTTGACAAGCTACAAGGCGATAAGAAGGCTCAAGTATTGGACTTTCTTGCTCATAATCTTGGTAATCGTGTAGATACAGATAAAAAGACCTTTGCTGCAGATGTGAAGAAAGATGAATTATGCAAGATAGCGAATGGAATCAAAGAGATAGTGACAGGAAAGAGTATTTAGGAAATACAACATGGTGGGATTTATCAAAAAGGTACGCTTTAGCACAACTGGATTTTCCAGAAGGGTTAGGGTTGTACAGAACTTTACGGATAAAAGACAGATTGATGAAAGGTTGGCTACCCAAAATCCCACCAGAAGAATTACAGGAGTTAATAGATGAGTTTCGTAGAGAATATAGTAGGCTTAAACAAAAGCACGACAGAGGTGAAAGAGTTGAGCCAGACATTATGCCACCACAAAAACACAACATGGCAACCACCAGAGCCAGAGAACAACGCAGCAGAGGGGTTATCTTGCGATGATTGTGGTGAGGAATTGGAATTATTAGAAGAAGTATTCTAATGGAAATCACAGGCAAAGAAATAGTACATATTAAAAATGGTCTTGCGAAAGAGATGGCAAGATATAAACATGAACATGATAACAAAAGAGAGAAAGAGGTTGAGCGACTACTCCACAAAGTCGAGCAACTAACAAAAAATCACATACCAAATGAACAAGATACAATTTACTATACCAGGACAACCACAGGCACAGAAGAGACATAGGTCTACACATAAAAACGGCAATTTCTGGAATTACGACCCTTCCAAGAAGGAAAAGCAGAATTTTGTAAAGATTGCCAATTTTTATGCCCCAGAATTGCCTCTAAATGGAGCGATTACTCTATCAGTCGAGTATTACTTCGCCAGACCAAAGAGCCATTACGGAACAGGTAAGAATAGCAACAAATTAAAAGCATCTGCACCTCATGTGCATATAAAGATGCCAGATATAGATAACTGCTTAAAATTCACAATGGATGCGTTGCAGCTATCTAAAAAGTTTTTTGATAATGATAGCCAAGTACATGAGATATACGGCAAAAGACATTATACAGATAATCCGAGAACCGAGGTATTAATAATCTATGACGAACAATGGTAGAAAGCCAACGAACTGGCATCATGATGGGAACTTCGCAGATCGTAATATATATTATTGTGAATCTTGTGACAGATGTTGGCAAGTAAAGTATGTTACTTCTGCTAATGGTATTAACTACTATGAAGATTTCCCAAGATATAAGCGTGAACGAAAAACTTGTAAAGGATGCAAATGACTAAAGAAATAGCAAAAAAATTATACGAAAAAGCAACAGATGTTGCGTTTAAATATAGCCAAAACGATAGAAGTAATAACTTTTCTGGCGAAACATTTGAGGTAAAGGAGATTGAGCCTTTATCTGCACAAAGTGCATTGGTCACTTTTAAAAAGTCTTCTGGTAAGTTAGGTCTTGCACATTTTATTCATGTCAATATGCCCAGTAATCCATTCTGGACATATTATTTTTTAGGGTCACAACACCTTATAAACTTGGATAAGATTCCAGACAAGTACCACGAAGTAGAAAAACACAACTTCAAGCTAAACTTTTGAAAGGAAAAATATGGTAGCAGAAAAAGTGTATATAAATGGTGTTAGCATCAAAGAAAAGTCTTTTGACAATGGCGATAGTATACTAAAGGTATCGTTAAAAGATGAAGGTGTTGACCAGTTAAAGGAGTTACTTAACAAAGATGGTTGGGTCAATATAGATATTAAAAAGCGTAGAGAAGTGGGTGCTAAAGGGCAAACACATTATATGCAGCTTAATACTTATCAACCAAAAGAACATTCTCCACATGACCCTGGTGATGAGAATGATGAATTGCCGTTTTAGGGATTAACATGATTATCTATGAGTGGGTAGCAAATTTCTTTATTGCAGCTTTGTCGTTGGTGGCATTTGTTGCATCATTGATATTTCTTCCTGCAGCATTAGATACAATGTGTAGGTATGGGTGGAAAATATACAAAGGAGACTTTAGCGATGATAAAAACGATTAAGAAGTATATCAGAAAATATGTTGTAAGCAGAAAAGAGTACGATGAGTTAAACAATGAGAAGACTGAATTACAGATTAAGTATGCAGAAGAAAGAAAGAACAATGAACTTTTTGCTTTTAAGATACATCGCACCCATCAACAAATAAAGAAATGGGATGAACGAAAGATAGGCAACATGAAACTTATTAATTTTGTAAAGACACATCTTAAATGAGCATTAACACAAAAGGATATGTTTTGTTGCAACGCATTATTATGAATAGCGACATCTACCCATTACAAAAGAAAAGACCTTTTACCAGGAGCGAAGCGTGGATTGATATGATCTTACTGGCAGAGTATGAGGATGGAAGAGTATTAAAAAGAGGGCAGTTTAATCACTCTAATCGTTATCTTGGTAAAAGGTGGAAGTGGGATAAAATGAAGGTACATAGGTTCTTTAAGAAGCTACAAAGTGAACAGAGGATAAGCATACACATTGATACACCTTCCGATACAGGTAGCGATACAGGTAGCGATACGGCAAGTGATACACCCCAAACCATTGTAAGTATACTAAAATACAATGATTTACAGGGATACAAGAAAAAAAGTGATACGGCAAGTGATACGGATACTGATACGGATAGTGATACACAAACCGATACAAATAATAATGTAAATAATAAAAGAAATAAAAAAATAAATACATACTCTGTTCATTTTTTAGAAGTTTGGAATATTTATCCTAACAAAAACGGCAAAAAGAAAGCTGAAGAAAAGTATAAATCAGCGTTAAAGAAAACAGATAGACAAACAATTCTTACTGCCGTTAAGAACCAGATTAAGTACAACTGGAAAGATACAGATGCGAAGTACATACCAATGTTTAAAACTTGGTTGTATGGTGAGCAATGGGATGACCCTATACAAAAACCAAAGAGTACCACTACAGAAAATGTTGAGGTCCAGTTAAAAACATTTATTTGCGATGGTTGTGGCGAGAAGAAACAATTAAAGCAGCAGCCAAGCATTTATGAAAGATTTTGCGAGTGTGAAGGAGAGTTTATACCAGAATATGAGTATAAAATCATACAAGCACAAAAAAATCCTCCAAAACCAGTCCAAAAAAGCCAGAATGTTGAGGATGTGAACCAGATGTTAGCTGATATATTAGAGGGAAAGGCAATCTAATGAGTAAAAAAGGAAGAGGAATTTATCAAAAGCCAAGCGTGGTAGTGCTTGAGGTTTATGAAAGACTGATCACCCGAGGTGATGCACACCCCCTGGTTGTTAAAAGATATAAACAACTTTTACAGAGGGAGAGAAAAGTAATAAGATAACTTTTTATAAATATTTATAATTCCCCCTTATAATTGATACATCTGCGTTAAGAAGTTTAACGCATGAATTTATATGTATTAATTATTCATTCGGTTTCCTGCATCATTTCTGCCTTCGCAGGAGCGTATATTTATCGTAAAGGAATCCAGGGCGAGAGCGTACTGGAGTCACCCACAAACAAATCCACACAAGAAGTAAAAGAGATTTGGGATGAAATCTGAAATCATACTTCACTTACCCATAAAGTTTAAAGATTATAGTAATGATTATGTTAAATCGTACATGGTTATTTATGCAATGAAACAAGGATATTACCAAGAAGAGATAATTGTAGGAATAGCATAGAATGTTTTTGTAAAACAAAATAGAACAAAATGGCAAGAGGATTAAAAAAAGGTCAGACAAACAACAGAAAAGGTAGACCAAAAGTATCTTTAGCAGAGCAATTAAGAGCAAATCCAAAGGTTATTGAGGTCATTGATAAAGTGATCTCTGTTGCATCTACATTAAATACTTCTGAAGAACATCCTCAAGCAATGACTTGTGCAAAGGTTTTAATGGACAAATCAGTACCATCGCTAAAAGCACAAGAAATAGATTTACAAGGTGGGGCAAAGGTTACCATGCCTACCATCGTAATAAAGACTAAAAATGAAAAGTGAAGCAATAGAAATAACATTAAACGACACGCAGCAGCTATTTGTTAGCGATGATTCTGCTATTGTAGGAATGTTTGGAGGCTTGGGTAATGGTAAGACCTTTGCAGGATGTTTAAAGGCTATTCTACGCATATTAGACCCAGAGCAACCTCCACAACTGGGATTACTTGCAAGGCAAACATATCCAGAGTTGCGTGACTCTACACAAAGAACATTTTTTGAGATACTTCATATGTTTGGTTTAATGCAGGGACATCATTTTGAGTACAAAAAACAGGAAAACAGGGTCATATTTAAAAATGGTCACGAAGTAATATTAAGGTCACTCGATGACCCTGCTAAACTATTGAGTATAAATCTTGGTTGGTTCTACATTGACCAAGCTGAAGAAGTTGCAGAGGATGTATATCTTACATTGCTTGGAAGACTTCGAGCAGTTGATAGTGTACAAGGGTGGATTACTGGTAACCCACTTGGACATAACTGGGTTTGGCAGCGATTTATACATGACCCAATACCAGGTCACAAGATGTATACTGCACCAAGTGAGGAAAATAATGATAACTTGCCAGAGGGTTACATTGAATCACTTGAAAAGAATTATAATGAGATTTGGGTCAATCGCTACTTATATGGCTCATGGGATGCGTTTGAAGGGCAGATATATCCAGACTTTGATAACAATGTCCATGTTGTAAACGACAGAACATTACCAACAGAGTACACTCGCATTATTGCAATAGATCATGGGAGAACTAACCCAACTGCAGTATTGTGGGGAGCAATAGACAATGATGATGTATTATGGGTATATCGTGAGCATTATGAGTCTGGGCAGGATGTAGAGCATCATGCAAAGATTATAAACGCATACAAGGGCGAAGGTTTATCTGAAGTATATCTTATTGACCCTTCTACTGGTGCAGGAAAAAAAGATGACCCAGAAACAATAGGCAACAGGTACAGAGCATTAAATGTACCAGTTGTAAACGCATGGAATGATGTGCAAGGTGGTATAGACAAGGTTACGCATTACATAAAGACTGGTAAGGTTAAGGTTATGCGTAGTTGTGTAAACTTTTTAAGAGAAGTAATTAACTATCAATGGGAGCAGCCGTCTGCAAGTAAGGTTGATTTAAACCAACCAGAGCGACCATTAAAGAAGGATGACCATGCAATGGATAGTTGGCGATATATGACGGCATATGCTTTTGACCATGTGAAATCAGCACCACCAAAAGCACCAGAAGAGAAATTTATTGAATCGATTATTATAGAACCAGAAGTAGAACAACAGGATTGGGGTAATATTTAATGGCATTAGTATCAGATACATCAAGTGTACTTGAACCAGATAGCTATATACAAAGCGTAGCAGACTCTGCTGACCATATTGCAAAGATACGCAAATGGTTCGACCAGAGTAAGAAGGCAAGAGAGCAGAAAACAGATCGTTGGAGAAAGAACGAAAATTTATATTATGGTAACCATTGGGGTAATGTAGCACCAACAACCAGATGGCAGACTCGTATGGTGTACAACTTTCCATTTAGTGCAGTAGAAACAATATTGCCTATCATTGGTGACTTCATGCCAGTAGTTGATATAATGCCAAAAGGCAGCAACGATGTATTCTTTGCTGATTTAATGCACAAAAGATTTCAACAGATAGCCATGAACACTAATCTATATAATAAGATTATCGAAAGCGTAAAAGATGCTTTGTTGTATGGCAATGGTTTTATAGAGGTATTGCCAGAATTTAGCGATGATGGTGTATTTACAGGCTTTGACATACAAGTAGTAGACCCATTTACTGTAATACCAGAAGCATATTGTACAGATATGGAGTTGAAAGATAATAATTACTTCTTGTTTTGTGTTCCTATGAGTCTGGATACAATAGAAGCACAATTTGGTACAAGACCAGGAGGAGAGGGTAATTTAGATGATTTTAGAGCATTTCAGATTGAAGAAGGTGAGTCGTATCACAACGATAGAAAGAATAATAAAGATATGGCTCTTGTTATCGAGTGCTATTATGATGACCCAGATAAAGAAAAGTATCCTAATGGTAGACATACTATTATAGCAGGTGAGACATTACTGGTCGATGAACCATTAGAAATCTATCGTATGCCAGTATTTATGATTGGTAATTACAAATCGCCACATCAATTCTGGGGTAGAGGTGAACCAGAGAATGTACGCACCATTGTAAAAACAATTAACGAAACTATGTCTGCAGTAGCAGATAACATTCGTAAAGCAGGATTCCCTACAAGAAAGATTACTCCAAGAGCAAAGGCAAAAGCAGTAAGACCTATTACTGGTAGACCAGGGGAGGAAATACTTGTAGATGACCCTAATGATGTATCATGGGAGCAACCTCCTGCAATTCCAGGGTATATACAGAACTTTATACAACAGAATACTATGTTTATGGATTCTATTACTGGTGTACAAGATGTAACGCAGGGCAGAACTCCAACTGGTGTAAAGTCTGGTAGAGCAATTATGGCATTACAGGAAGCCAGTCAAACCAGAATACGATTCAAGATTAATCAAGAAGTAAAAAAGTATGTGCGTGAGATTGGTACTTACATGGTCAATCTAATGCAGATATATGATACAGAAATATCAGAGATAAGGGAAAAGAATCCAACTGGTGCATATGAATTTATTGAGTATAACCCTCAAGGTGTGTTTGATGCAGAAGGCAACCCAGAAGGATCACCAGAGTTCGACCCTACCTCTGCAAAAAGATTATTAGATAGTGAGTTTGATGTTGAGGTGGCAAGTGGTTCAAGATACCCTGGTGGTAGACTTGCAAAAGAAGAACGAGCCATAGAGTTGTTTAGTCAAGGTATTTACGGCATTGAGGATGTTGTAAAGGCATTGGATGAGCCAGATAAGCAAGATATAATCGAAAGATTCTATCAAAGGCAAGGTATGGCAGCACCAGAGCAACAACAACAAGAAGCTGAACAAATGAGTGCAATGATTGAGGCAGTTAATCAAGCAGGTACTGGCTCACCAGAAGAAGAACAACTAATGCAAATCATAATGCAACAACCAGACTTATTAACAAGTGAAGCATTGCAAGGTCTTGACCCTGCAATCATGAATAGAATATCTGAATACATACAAGGGAGTCAAGCATAATGCCAAGTTATAAAGGAAAAACATTTAAGTATAATAAAGAAGGTTATAAAAAGTACGCAAAGGCGATACAGGAAAATGAAAAGAAAAAGAAAGCTAAAGATGGCTACGGAAAATAAAAAACAAAAATATGCAAATGCTTTTAAAAGAGCAGGTGTAAGTAATTTTGACAAACCGAAAGCTACTCCAGGGCATAAAACTAAAAGTCACATTGTAGTGACCAAAATTGACGGAAAGCCACGCACAATAAGGTTTGGCGAACAGGGGGCAGAGACAAATAGATCAGCCGAGCAACGAAAGCGATTCAGAAGTAGGCATCAGAAAAATATAGCCAGAGGCAAGGAAAGTGCAGCCTATTGGGCAAATCGAGTGAAATGGAAGGGTTAATATGAGTTTGTACGATAATATTAATAGAAGGAAAAAATTAGGTATAAGTAGACCAAAAAGTGCAGGTAGTGTGAGCGATGAAAGTTATGCAGACATGGAAGCAGGGTTTCCTAATAGTAAAAAAAATAAGCGTAAGCGATATATGAAAGCGATTAACGAATAAAAAGGATATACTATGATATTAGATGAAAATTATGATGATGTTGTAATAGAGGACTCTGATAATCTCTTCGGAGATAGTGAGGAGCAACCACAAAGCGATGTCAAAGAGTCGGAACAGACCACAGAGTCAGCAGAGCCGACAACTGATGACACCGAAGTAGTTGAGGAAAAACAACCAGAATATGTATTTACAGATGAAGATGGTAGTCAATATACCATTGATGAAGTAAATGCCTGGAGGTCTGACCATGACAATAAAAAGTCTTGGCAGCAGTCTAATACTCAATCTGCACAGGAGTTAGCAGAACAACGAAAGGCAATACAACCAATGTTTGATTTGGCAAGTAAACTGGAAGGTAAGACTGATATAGTTCATACCATTAAAGAATACTTGAAAGATGAAATCGGAGAGGGTGCAGAGCAACTTTTTGAAGACTCTCTGTCACTTGATGCAAATAGCGTGACAAACCCATATGCCGAGGAAAAAGCATTGTTAGAAGCCGAACTTAATGATTTAAAAGGTCAGCAGACGATGGAACAGATGGTCAAAGATTTTAAACTAAACTTTGATGTTACCGATAGACAAGCAGAACAGGTACTTGACTTTGCAGTAGATCATTATGATGAAACAGGAAGGGCATTGAGTCTGGAGGAAGCCTATAAGATTCAGCAATCTGATAAATTGCAGAAGGAATTACAGGAAGCCAAAAGAACCAAGCCAAATCCACCTACAAAGGTCAATAAAACTCAAGGGGCAAAGGACATTGCTGAAAAGCGTGACCCAAATAAACGATTGTCGTATGAGGATGTTGATATAAGTGGATTTAACATTTTTGGATAACAAACTAAAATAAGGAAAACACTAAAATGCCAACAGATAGTTTAGCAAGTGTAACCAGTTTAGAGGCTCTGATTCGTACAAAGTATATGTCTATACTTTACGACAATATTTTTGTTAAGAGTCATCCTTTAGCTGCGATGTTAAAAGAAAAGGCAAAGACATATAATGGTAGACAGATTGGAGTACCTCTTGAGTACGCTGATTCTGGCTCTGGTAATGTTTACTGGGGTGGTCAACATGGTGCAACAGATTTATCTCCTGCAGTAATTGACCCATTTGTCCTTGCAAAGTATGAACCTAAAATGCTTACTGGTACTCTACGAGTAACCAAAGAAGAGATGCTTATTATGAATAGTGATGAGGCAGTTAAAAATGTTGTCGCTTCTAAAGTTAAAAACCTTCAGAAAACTCTGGAGCAGACTTTTAGTGATAACTTACACGCTGCATCTGCAAATGCAGGTGGATGGCATTCTCTTAAAGAGATTGTAAGTGGAATTTCTGCAAATGGTACTGAATCTCCTGCTATTGGTGGTATCACAGTAACAAGAGCAGGTACTCCTTCAGCTTATACTGCAGGTGGATGGTGGCAGTCACCAGTTATTGATGCAGAAGATGTGCATGGTGATGCTTTAACTGAAGCTGATTTACTTAATGCTGCTGATGCTGCATACTTCCCTAAACTTCTTGCAAGAGGTGTAGCGAAGGCTCGTAAGCAGACTGGTGAAGACCCTAACATTATTATTGTTAGTCAGTATCTATTTGACCTACTTGAGCAGATTCTTGACCCTCGTAAAACAGGTTCCAGAATGAATGAGAAGTTAGGTTCTATGGGTTTTAATGCGATTGATTTTCGTGGTATACCTGTAGTAGCAGACAACCATCTTGCCGTTGCAAGTAACAAAGCAAGTATCTATTTCTTAAATACTGATTACTTGTATATGTTCTTCAATAGTGGTGCAAAATTCACCGCAGGTAAGTTCGTTGAAGCTGAAAGGTCTAACACTTTTTCTATGAAAGTTCACACTTACGGACAAATGGTATGTACCAATCGTAAGGCACAATGTCGTATTGACAATGTGTATAGTGACGGCTCATATGTTTAATCTGGTATAGTATAGTCGCTAACGGAGTGAGGGTGGGTTCTCTTTCGCCCACCCTCGCATAACAGGAATAAATATGACAAACAACGAAATGCTCACATTATTAGGCACAAGGCTTGAAGACCCAAGTGGTGATCTATTTACAAATGACACAAAACTTTTATTATTAAATGTTGCTCAAGATAAAGTAATACAACTTTTAAATCACAATGCTTTAATAGATTTGCACCATGTTGAGGCAAATGTATCAAATTCACTTGATTCTGTATTAGATGAGCGTTACATCGATATAACTGCTGCACCATTTACAGGTACAGATGTTCCATTTGGAGGTATACATGGTATACAGGCAATAAAACGCACAAATAGCCATGTTTTTTATAGTAAAATTTCTTTTGAACAATATACAGACTGGTCAAATGGTAGTGTATCTATATCTTTCCAGTCTCCAGTCTATTGGTATAGAGCCAATAGGGTCTATATAAGCGATAATGATGCGTTAGACATCTTTTATATCAAAAAGCCTACTGCTATTGCAGCAAATGATAATGTAAGCGATTTAAACGCAATTTATCACGATGCAATTTTAGAGTTTGCAGAGGCAGAATGTTGGAGAACTGTAAATCAGCAGAGTAGACAGGCAGATGCACAAAATCGTGCTATTGCAATGATAACATCATACAATGAAAGTACACCAGTAATGGATTATGTAAGTGGATTAGTGCCTTATAACACATCTGGTGACCTTGTGATACAAGAACGAGTAGTTAATGGCTGAACTTATTGATATTTCGCAGTTTAGAGGTGTAAAAACCCATGCTGATGTAGAAGATTTAAGTGAAATCATTGCTCAAAATATTGAAAACCTCAAGATAGTAGATGGTCAACTTGAAAAAACATTTGCAGCAGGTTCTGCATCTGGAATACCAGTATTTCCTCTTACAACAATCAATACAAAGATTTCTTCAGATTATTCTGTACAAAATGTATATACTTTTATATCAGATAAATTTGACACAGATGAACATAGATATATTGTTGCGATTATTAATAGTAGCAATGTCTTAAAATTATTTTGGTACGACCCAAGTCTGCCTAATGTAACAGATCATCTGCAAGTCGAAGACGATATATTATTATTTACTACATCTGACGATAGTGGTTTAGTGCAAGGTGATTATGTAGTTATATCTGATGTTAAAGATAATGCCAGTCCACAGGTTGCAATTGCAGGTACAGATAATTATGATACAATAGATTATAAAAGTGGAAACGAGCATTGGATAAATACCGATAATGCTTCAACATGGGGAGGAAGTTTTTTTGCAACGGCTCAAAGTAGTGGTTTGCGAGATATGGCATTTGGAGGTAAGCATGGTACACATCTTAATGTAGATAATGATGCCTCTGGAGGTATATCCAGTTTTACAGATATTGCATTACTTGCCTTAAATGGCAAAGTATTATGTATGTATAGTTACTGCTCTGGAACTAATATACCAAATAGAATAAAATTTACAATAGGCTCTACATCTTCAGAGTTAAATACCACTTTATACAATCAGTTTAAAGGGTATGGTACATTTAAAGTAAATGCAATGATTAACCATAGTGATGCTATATGGGTGTATTATTCTGCTCTTGATAGTGGTGGAGATGGCACATCATATAATGCAGTTGTAAAATATACTGTACAGAGCAATGGTACAATTGTAGAAACTGGATTTGATGGGCATGATCCTTCTGATTCTGATTGGGGTGATAATGTAGGACAAACATTTAATTCTGGATATTTTTATACTGCAAATACAGGAACTTTATATTTATTAGTTCCAGGTAATAGCAACGGATTATTTAAAGCAAGTAGTACATCTATAAATCAACAATCTGGAGTGCCTTCAAACACATCTGGTTATGAATGGAAAGGCATCACATCAATTACAAATACAGTAAATGGTAATAAAGAATATCTAATTATCGCTGAATCGGATGCCTCAAATCATAAACTACATTACATTGATTTAAATAATAATCTTGCCAGTTGGGCATCTAATACATACAACCATCAATTACATCAGATAACTAAAATGGATTTTGGTGAAAATAACAATAAGAATGAATCTGTTATTGTTTATTATGAGCGTAGTGGTGGCGAAAAATACTTGCAGTATAGCACACATAACGATGCTTCTGTGATATTAGGATTCGCAGATATTAATGGAACTATTTTCCCTACTACAATGCCTATTATAAACAAAATTAAACACATAAATAGAAATCCAAGTGGTGCAAAATATTTAATGGTAGCTACTAATAGTTCATCTGCAAGTCCACCAGTACATGGTGCATTGTATAGAATCGATAGTTCAAAAACAGTTTTATCAGCGACAAATCAAAATCCAAACACAAATAAAGAATGGCATCCTACTTGTGTAGATGATGTTGTAACTGGTGCTACTTCTGGTAATCAATTTTTTGAACACGCAAAAGGTTATATTGTTGCATATGGAGTAGAATGGGCAACATCAGCAAGTCAACCGAGGTCAGCATTAAATAGGATTACGGACATTGGTTGGGGTGCAAATACATGGAATGGTACTGGTACATTAGATTATAAATGGACAGATATTATTTCTAAATACAATTTCCCAGAAATAAGTGATGCAAATAATAGCTCCACACCCACTTTTTATCATAAAAGAGATAAAAATCCAATAGTTGTATCTGGTGATACAATTAGGTTTATACCAGGCTCAATAGGTAAAGTATCTTCAAACGAAGCAAAAAGCCTATGGCTTGGCTATATAAACAGATCATTATTTAATAGCACATACTCTATACCAAGTAATTGGTATGGATATTCCAATGTTTTAAATAATCCATTTAGACTTGAAACAAAAGAGATTTACAAAACAAGTAATACAATTCGTGGTGGTGATTCGGTCAAATACAATTGTACTGCAATTTATGATGGTGTCCAGGAGACTCTGTTTGATAAGAAAAAAGAATTAGTAATTACTGATAGCAGCATAAATGATAGCATAGTTGAGGTACAAGTAGTAATTAATGATATTACTGCAATGAATAAAAGAATAACAGGTCTAAACATATATAGGTCAATAGGAACTGGAGGTATTTATGGTAGTTTTCAGCTTATTGGGCATATGACCTTTGTAGACACCAACAATGATTTATCATCTGTTGGTACACTAAAAGAAGCAACTGCTACTTTTTATAAAAATGATAAGATATTTATTAAAACTGATGCAAATCAATATGACACTATAAGACAATTAGACACTTCAGAATTTTTTGGTGCTAATAAACACGCTTTAGATGCTGATGGCGAGTTTGATGGCATAGATAACATTTTTACTGGTGAAAGTAAATTAGTAGCAAATTGGATAAATATTGGGACAATAAGAGCAATAAACAATAGTCAAACTTATTTAATCGTTACTACAAGTGATACAATATCAGATAGTTATTCATATGTTATAGATTCTCAAGAAGCAATTGTAACTGCATCACCTGCAGTAGTTACAAATCAAAGTCTTGATACTGGAATTGCATTATCTTATGACCATGACTGGACAACTGCAGCAACAACTTTTACAGTCGTATCAGATATATCAAATATTATAAAGACTGGTGATACAATTAGAATAGGAAGTAATACTGTTGATATTACAATTAATAGCGTTGGAACAACTACATTTGTCGGCACACCCTCTGCACAAAGAAATGGTATCGGAGGTAATGTAAAAATACGGAATGTGCGTAGTGGTGACCATATTGTAAATATACAAACACGAGGCGATGACACTGTGTATGGAAGTTTTACATTAGAAACTTCACCTGCATCTCATGTGCATGGAGTATCATTAAGTAAAAAACCTGTTAATTTATATTTGCAAATGGATTTAGATGATAACGCAAATTTTACCAATAGATACCTTGATAGTAATGGAAACTTTGTTGGCACATCATGGAAGATAAAAGAAAGGTTGCTTGGTAATTACACAACAAAATATCAAGCTAATAATGGTGCATATGGTGGCTCATCTGTAGGGTTCATTTCAATACATAACTTTAGTAGCGATTTTCCTTCTGGTATTACACAAAATTCTTTATCTGGAAGCATATTTATGTATGGTGACAATAGTTTTGAAATAGAAGGTAATAGTGCATATGATAGCGATATAGGTGGTGTTTGGGTAAAAACTACGGAATCAGTATCAAAATCATCAGATTTGTATGCCGAAGGCAGATTATTGGAGGGATTCAACATATCTTCTGCAAGTGGTGCTACTACTCCAGGTATGGGTTTCACAAGAACTGGCAATAAATATACAATTACTTGCAGAGATTTTAGATTGGATGATTTAGGGTCTTCACCCACCCAGACGATCTTTTCCAATAGAGTAAATGGTCAATTTGCAAAAATAGTGAAAAGCAGGTTGTTTTTAGGTAATGTTTATCTAAATCCAGAAGATAGAGCAGAAGAAAGACAAGATTATGTTGCATATAGTGAAATAAATCAGTTTGATACAATACCTGTAAGTAATGTAATAGCATTTGAAGATAGGGAGGGTGGTGCAATAACAGGTTTAGCATCATTATTTAACAGATTAGTAGTATTTAAACCACAAGCATTATTTATTTTAAGTATTCCAGACCCTACAGACCCAACATCATGGGAAATTGTAGAGTCTAAACATAATATTGGTAACATAGCACCAAGAGGTATAGTAGAGGTACATGATAGCGTATATTTTGTATATCACGATGGTATTTATGAAATATCAGCTAATATGGCTGCAAGTTCTACGGCTACACCCTCTGTAATGAATAAAATAAGTGCTGATATAGAAGACCAGTTTATGGCATCTACAAATAAAGCAAGTATAAGAGCCATATTTGACCCAAATAGACAAGAAATTGTATTTAGGTGGTTAGAGAACACTACAGAAAAAGTATGGGCATATAACTATGTTTTAAAGACATGGAGAATTATAGATATGGGTAGTTTTAATCTTACCTTGCTTAATTATGATGAAAATGGCAGTCCACTTAATTACGACATAGTGGCAAATCAGATAATAAAGTTTGATACAAATAATGCCAGTATTACAAAGTGGAAAAGCAAAAAGTTTCCGTTAGACCTACATCGCAAAAGATTAATTAGGTATATGACTATACAATACACAGGCAATGATGCAATGACTGCAAATGTGTATTTAGATGGTGAAACAACGGCATCTTTTACTAAAACTGGATTAAGTGCAGGAACAAGAAGATTTCCTGTAAAAAGATATGCAAACAGAGTGGAGTTGGAATTGACTTCTCCCAGTAGCACAAACCCTTTAACAATTAAACGATTACAATTAGAAGTGGAGTAGAATTATGGCAATGAGTCTTGCAACTTCAATGTTTTTAAAACAATTTGGTAAAACTGCAGCAGAAAATTTACCTGCTTTAGCACAACCTGGCTTTATGAACACAAAACAAGGTAAATACCTTAAAGGTGTACAAAGAGAAGGTTTGTATGATAAAGGTCAAGAAAGAAAAATGATAAGTGATGTTGCAAAAACAGCCAATACACAAGCCGTATTAAGCAATAGAAACTATCAAGGACAGGCAATAAATAGAGGTACAGAAAATAGTGTTGCTAACATGAGGGCAATGAAAGAATCGGAGCAGAATGTACGCAATCAAGTAACTGATAAGGCAAGTGATCTGTTTGTTAATGAGCAAAGTGCAAAGAAAGCAGCGGAAGAACAAATTGCAATAGGTAGAGACAATGTTGATGCACAAAAACGCAATGCTTTAATAAATATACTCACTGGTGGTGCAACCGCAGGAATAGATGCTTCAATATCTGGTTCACAAAACAAGAGCGTTCAAGATGCAATGGCACAATATAAAAGTAGTGAAACAAAAGACCCACAGGCTTTATTTGAAACATTAATGAAAAGCGTTGGGTATGAACAGGCAATTGCAATTATGAAAGCAATGGCAGGAGGTAAATAAAATGGCTGATAAAGCTATACAAAACTGGTTAAATACAAATGCACCAAGTAAAAGCAGTAAAGTAACAAGGCAGTTAATACTTCCTGCATTAGAAGAAGGTGGTAAGGCAGATACTTTAAAATTAACAGACCCAGAATACAATCGTTTTAAAATTGGTCAATACACAAAAGCGATAGAAAAAAAAGAAGAAGCAGCAAAAAAGGAAAATGAGCCAGAATTTTCTGTAAGAACTAACGATGATATTGAAATAAAAGGTAAATCAGTAAGTGATTTAAAAAAAGAAATTGATGCTTATGAAGGCATAACTGGTAAAAAAATATCGTATGAGAAGCCAGAAAAGGTAGATGAAGCAAAAAAGCGTGATGAGTACATCAAGCAAATAATTAGTCTACAAAAAGAAATAGATGCAACAGAAGAGGTAGATACAGGCAAAAAAGATGATGATGGTGAACCAATAACAGAAATGCAATATAAATTGCCAGATAATTTATCAAATATGGCAAGAGGGCAACAGGCAGCATTAACAGATTCAGTCAATTTTAGCTATGGTAGAGAAGCAATAAGGTCACCAGAAAACTGGAATAGATTTATGCAAGACAATCCAGAACCAGATACTGGTAAAACAATTAATCAAGCAGCACAAGACAAGTACGAAGAAATATATGAGGAAGCAAAAAAAGGTGGTGTTGTTTTACCTAACCAATTAGAAGAATTTGCAAAAGAGCGTACACAAATGTGGCTTGAAACATACTTAAAGGATAAATATAATGTCGACTATAACGCAGTAACACAATAATGGGAAAAAATAAATTTGAGATAAAGCCTCTAAAAAATATAGAGGAAAAGAAAGAGCAATTACCAGGGTTACCATTCTTAACTGGAGAAGCACCATTACCGAATAAGACCAAACCAAAAAATGCTATCGATCTATTTTTAGATAATAAGTATTTAGATATACAATACAACAAAAGACGGAATGAATTGATTGAGCAGGATGAGAATCCAACGGCAAAACTGCAAGAAATTCAAAAACTGGAGAATACTGCAAAGAGCGAATCTCCAGATATACAAAGTAAAATAAAAGAGCAGTTATTAAACAATGATTTCCAATCACAATACATTATGCGTAGTGCAGAGCCAGATGTGCAAAAGAAAAGAGTATATAGAGGACCTCAAGTAGGTTTTACAGATGAAGAAGTAGAAATACCACGCTTTCAAGAAATATCAGATGAACAATTAGAATATCTATCACAACTTGAAAAAGTAAAAGGCAAATTTGAAGAAGTATATAGAAAGAAATTAGAAACTGCACAACCAATAAAAGAGCCAGACAAACAAGTTAATGATAGACTATCTGGTACTGGTTATACAATACCAGGTAAAGAAATGTCTGCTGAAGATGTTGCTCGTGACGAAGCATTAAAAGAATTAGCAGATATTGGTTTTATATCATCAAAAGCATATAACACATTAGGTGCATTTTTTGATGGCACAATACCAATTGGTAAGCGTAATGCCAGAAGGGAGGCAGAATACTCATTACAAGCAACTCCATTAGAAAGATTTTTTGTTGGTGGTGTTGGTATGTTGTTAGGGTATGGTGGTACAAGCACAGTATTAAAAGCAGGTAGAACCTATAAAAATGTTTATAAAGGTGTAGATACTGCATTATCTGGTGCGAAAAAGGTTGATGATGGATTCACTATTGCAGGTAAAAAAGCAGGGGAAGCTATATCAAAAACAAAAGCAAAATTATTAGACCCTGTCGTAGCAAGACCAATTGCAGAACTATCTGCAAAGGCAGCACAATCAGCACAAACATTTACAAGTTATACTGCGTTTGATGTTATTGGAGAAGACATACCAGTAGCTGAAAAGGCAGAGCGTATATTAAATAGTGCATTTTTAGGGGTTGGTCTGGGTGCAACAGGATCACTAAACAGTCCATTTAAGCGTATACCTGCCGATGGTTTAGTTGGTTTTACTGCAAGTTTATTAGAAACTGGTGACCCAAAAGAAGCAACAATAAATGCTTTGTTGTTCATGGGTTTTGGATTGATAAACAGACAAAATATAAAGCAAAACGAACAAAGAATATTGTATGAGCGTATTGGTAATGATATACTTACATATTTTTTACCACAAATAAAAAAATTAGATACAAGAGAGCAAAGGTCTGAAGCAAGAAAGTTTATATTAGATAAATTGCGTGAATATAAAGGCAGCAATCCTTCTATAGAGCAATTGCGTAAAGATATAGACAATGTAAGAAAAAATATATTACTTGGACTGCAAAAAATAGATGCAAGAAAAGCTACAGATGAGGCTATTCGTAAACAAACTGCACAAGAAGCTACCAGAGCAAGACAACCAGAAATTAAAAAGCTAAAAGAGAATGTAGAAGTACCTGTGGAGGGCGAAATTGCATCTGTATCAAGAGATAATCTTGCAAAGATGTCATTGAACAAGCAGAGAAAAGTTCTGGCTGATTTAGGCTATTCTGAAACGCAAGTTATAAATCTGGGCAAAGAAGATAGATTAGAGATCATAGCTAATAGCATTAAGCCTGTAAACTTTTACAAAGATGGTGAGCCAGAATTAGAAGAGATAAAGCCAATAGAATTAAAAGGTACAGAACCAGAGGTAGAAGAAGTAAAGCCAAAAGTATCTGCAAAGGCTACCAGAGACAAGATGCGTGAAGAGTTGTTTGGAAAAGATGATACAAAAGAACCAGTAGTCGAAAAAGTAGAGCCAGAACCAGAACCAGTAATAGAAAAACCAAAATTAAAAACGAAGAAAAAGAAATCTCTTAAAAAAACTACACCAGAAGAATTACAAAAATCTATGAAAGATTTGAGTTTTGATATGGTAAATGCTTTTATGCTCGAACAAAGAGGTGGTGTAAAACGAAAAAAATTAGGCGATTGGACTGGTGAAGTTTTAGAAGACCAATATTTTCGTGAAATATTCAAAAAATTAAATATTGAAAATCGATTTGGAAAAGTAAAATTTGATAAAATTGATGGCAAGGTTTTTGATGATGCAGATATGATTCTAAAAAAATTATATGATGCTGAATTGTTTTCAAAAACAAAATTATCTGGCAAAGATAAAATGACAATTGAAGATGTAGAAATTTATGAAAGGTTGGCATCTGCTTTTAGGGTTAAATATGAATCTATACAAAAAGGTTATACATCAAATTATAAAAAATTAACAAAAGAAGGTGAAATAGAAGCACAAGCAGAATTAGATGCGATAAAAGAACAATTAGAAAAATATGATTTAACACATTGGACAGGCATATGGAAAAAACAAGTCGAATACACTCCTCCATCTATGGCTGCCCAAATAAAGACGAAAAATCTAAAATTAAAAACAATAAAAAAACCAACTCTCAAGGATAAAGAAGAAATATCTCATTTCAGAAAATTTTTAGTCAATGATTTTAAGATAAATGAATCTGGAGTCGTGACAAATCCAAAAGTTGTGAAATTAGATATACCAGAATCATTAAAGTTTGAAATCAATATAGAATATGCAGTATTGAATGGCAGAGATGAGTTGATTACTATAGGTGAGGATATTAGTAAAAAAACAGGTGATTACAAAGGCAGAGGGTATCCTATATCTGCAAGTAATTATAAATCGCATATATTTACCAATATAAATCAAGCAAAAAATTATGTTATAGATAAAGCTATAGAAATGGTTAATGAACCAGATAACATAGCTAAAGAATCATGGGCAAAGATTCAACCTAAACTTGTTAAGCATTTAGAGGGTCTTAAAGAGACTAAAACAAGAAAAGTAAGAAAACCAAAGAAAGAGCCAAAAGCACAAGTAGATGTTCCTAAAAAATTAGATGTCGTTGATATTAGTCCAAAAGACATTAAAATGGATGAAAGCAAATTTCAGCCAAGAGAAGACTATAATAAAGCTATAATAGATGATATTGCAGAAAACTTTAGTCCTGCAAAATGGGAAGAGCCAGTTGTATGGAAAGATGATGCAGGTGACTTATTTGTTGTATCTGGGCATCATCGTGTAAAGGGTGCAGTACAAGGCAACATAGCAGAAGTACCAGTCAAAGTATTACCAGAAGGCACAACATTAGAACAAGCCAGAGACTATGCAGGAGAGTCTAATGTTACTCGTACACAACAAAGTGATTTTGAGAACGCTGCAGAAGTGCGTAGAAGATTAGATCGTGGAGATAAGCCTATCGACATAGCGAATATAATGCCTGGTATGTTTCCAAAAGCAAAAACAGATAGTAGTAAGCGTAGTGCTATTACTAATCTTGCTAATCTATCATACCTTGATAATAATGGTAAGCTAAAGCAAAACTATGAATCTACTAACGAGTTCCCACGCATTATAAGTATTAGCAAGTTTGTTGGTGGATTACGCAAAAAACATGATTTTCTGACCGATAGACACGAAGATGATATATTTACTTACTTATACACAGAAAACGCTATAAAAGGCGATGTAGACGATTTTTATCGCAAGATAGACGATATTGTTACTCGAATGTTTGGTATGGATGAAAAACCTGCATCTATATTAAAAGCATTGCGTAAAGAAGCACCAGATGTTAATCCAAAAGCTGCAGACCCAATCAAAGAAAAAGTAATTGAACTACGCAAACATAAAGAAAATATTGCAAGGCAATTAGATGATAGTATTATGCTAAATAATTTAGCACAACAAAGAATGGATGCTGCAGTTAAAAAAGAATTTGCCAATGAAGAAAAAGTTGCTAAAAAATATGATGATAAATGGAAAGCACAAAGCACATGGTATAGGAATTTATACAGATTAAATCTTAAAGAAAGAAGTTATACAGATTTTGGTGAAAAAGCCATGATAGGCAAAGAAGATCAAAGTTTGTTAGACGATAAACATATAGAATCAATCGAAAAAGCCATAAAAGGCGGTCAAATGATAAGACCAGAAGTGGTGGAAAATTTTAAAGGGATGTTAGACGAAAAGAATATAACAATACCAGAAAATCAGATTGGTTATGAAAGCGATACACCACTTGTAACATATTATGAAGAGGTGGTTAAAGAACTTAAAGAACAGGAATTTGAAGTTAATGCACAATTATTTGAGATAATAACCGAATCTAATAGAATGGATTTAAATCAAACCAGTATGTTTGAGCCAATGAAGCAACTAAACATATTTGGAGGTGTAGATAGAGTAAAGACATTAGATACCAGACAGAAAGCAGAATTAGAGACTATATATGATGAATTAATACAAGTTAATAAAGAACTGGAGTTATTAAATCAACAACAAAGTAAAAAGCAGATTAATGCAATATCATATAACAAGCAGTTCAAAGAACTAACACAAAGAAAAAATGAAGCTGAAAAGCAAAAAGATAAAATTGTAAAAGACACACCACAGGATAAAGACAATCAAATAAACTTTTTGGATTCAGTCACAAAGTATCATGGTTCACCACATAATTTTAAAAGTTTTAGTTTAAAAGCAATTGATTCTGGCGAAGGCTCACAAGTACAAGGTTGGGGTTTATATTTTAGTGATAAAAAAGACATAGCAGAATGGTATGCAAACAAACTTGGTGATATAACTACATCATCTTTCAAGTTAGGTGATTTATCATTAATAAAATTAAATAATAATGACCAAGAGATTTTTAATTATGATCCCTGGTTAATGGAAAGAGAATGGTATAAACATAAGCCATTTATTAGAAGTAAAGAAACTGCATATAATGATGCAGTTATATACGCAGAAATAATCGAAAGGTTGTTAATAAATGAATTTGTACTAAAAAATGCTGCTACAAAAACCATTACATTACCAAAATCTGGTGAAAAATCACCAAAAGAAGTAATGATGCTTTTATTAAAAGACAATAGAAAATTTGCAGAAGCCGAAACAGATGAAACTCCTTCGTATACCGAGAATAAAATTAGAATGTACGATGAATTAATTAAACTGGTGAAAAATGATAAATTTGAATATGAATTAGAAAAAGCAAGAAATTTATACACAGTAAATATTGAAAGTAAAAATCCAAATGATTTTAGGTGGATGGACTGGGATAATCCAATTGACATACAACTGCGTGATGATTTATATAAAGTATTAAAAGATATAAAAAGTGGTAAAGTAAAAGCACCAGAGTATTTAAATAAAAAAGAAATAGATTTAAAAGAATGGGAAGATGCTTTAGGTATATCAGAAGATTATCTTGATGAAATTGCAGAAGGTAGACAAGTATATGATTTATTGACATATTTAATGACTCCAGGGCAAAGTAACGAAAAAAATACATCGTTGTTTTTAAGAGATTATTTAGAATTAGATGGTAATAAATATTTTGCAATGGGTGCAACTGGTGGTGAAAATAGAGATACATATAATTATGTTGTGTTTGACGATAAAGCAATATCAATAAAAGAGCATAGTCTATTTGAACCTTCCAAAAGATTTCCTAACTTTGATGCAACTAAAAAACCATTTAGAGAAAATGCAACGCAAGAACAAAAAGACCTTACAAGCCAACTCCGAAAAGAGTTATCTGAACCGAACCCCAGAGGAACAGAAGATAGTGGAGCGTGGTCTGGATTGGGGGCAGGGTACACCATTAGGGGCAATGCCATTACTAAACCGATCCGAGAAAAAGGCTTTATTGACCTCGTTGGAACAAAAGTAAAAACTTACCATGATTTGGCAATGGCTGCCCAAATCCTTCGTGACCCTCGTTACGAAACTTTAAGAATATTCTATGTAAAAGATAATAAGGTCGTACATCAAAATGCGATAAGTAATAGATTGCCTGGTGCAGTTATGGGTCTGAATGATGTTAGTGGTAAGGACTTATCAGCCGTTGTTATTAGTGGTATGCGTAACACAGGTGCAGATGGCTATTATATGATGCACAATCATCCTTCTGGTTTTTCACAACCAAGTCAAGCTGATATAGACCATACATTGATACAAGATAGGGAAGTAAAAGGATTTCTTGGTCATATTATTATAAATAGTGGAGAGTATACCTTATTATCTAAAGTGCCAAATAAAAATAGTTTAGATGTCAAAACAACGACTTTTGGTGTTTTTCCAGATGATCCATTATTAAAACCATCAAAGAGCCATGAGTATTTGGGTAGGGATTTAAGCAATGTATCAGAAACAGTAAAAATTGCAAAAGAACTGGAGCATAATGGATTCTTTACAATTATTGGTACGGATGTAAACAATAAAATACGAGGTGTCATTGATGTACCATTCGAGTTTTTTAACGGCAAATTAGCTGACCAACAGAAAAGATTACAAGATATGGCAGTACATACAGGCTCACATAAACTTGTGTCTATTGTAGATGCTAATAGTGGTATTAGTGCATGGCATCTTACAACTCTTAATCAACTAAATGTTACCGATAGTATGTCTGATATTATTGTAAAGCAAGGGCATAAGATTACTGGTTATGCAGAACATGAGCCACAAGCATTAACATTCGGACAAAAAGGTTCAACATTAGTAGCTGAAAAAGATAAGAGTCCAAGAAGAAAGGCTCTTGCAAGGGCACACATACTTGAAAATGAAGTTGGATTAACAGATGATGAGAGAAGAACATATAAAAAGGTTATAACTGGATATAACTCATTAGGAGAAGCATCCGATGCAGAAATCGCTCAATACATAGACTTTTTATTAGAACGCAAACATGGCAGTAAACCAATACGCAGATTACCTGCTATGCCAAAGAAAACATTAAAGCAGTTAGCTGAAGAGCGTAAAGCACAAATAGGTACAGATAAAGAATCAGTCATACAAAAGGCTGCAAAGGTAATGAAAAAACCAGTAGATACATTAGGGTTATACTGGGTATACAATCGCCAGTCTATGGAACGCACATTAGAAAAAATGGGCGAGGGTGGTAAGAATTTATTAAAAATGTTTTCAGAAGCAGATTATTACCATGCAGGTAAGGTTAAGCCAGTAGAAGCTGAAATGGAAAGGCTATGGAAGAAAGTACCTACTGATGAGAAAGATATAATGAAAAACATTATCGAAGCAGGTGGTGCATCTGATATATCTAAAGATGGTCAAAAGTTTTTACGATTCTGGCAAGACACAACAAATGATATATATGTAGAAGGTAAAAAGTTTCTAAACCCAGATGTTAATTATATAGAAAACTACTTTCCATTATCATTAAAACCAGAAATATATAATGATCTTAATCCACAACATCCAAGATGGGATGAGGTAGTAGACCATGTACAAAGAGTATTAACGGATAGAAGAAGTCAAGGTGATATATTTAGTGGTTATGAAGTAAGTAGGGCAGAGACTGAAAGATATGTAATAGATTTTCTTGCTGATTACAAAAAGCAAGGATTAAGACAACACTTTATTCAGCAGGTATTTACTCCTGGTGGTCAGTTTAAACATAGTTATCCATTAGAGTTACATCGTGACAGAATCTTTCCAGAATGGGCATATGAGAACGATATAATGAACATTGCTCATGCGTACATAGATAAATCATACGAAGCAATTGGTTACGCAAAAGAGTTTGGTAAAATGAATGAAGAGTATAAGTATGAGAATATTGATAAAGAGTTAGATAAAATTAGTAGAGATGGTTACGACCATAAATTAGCTGCCAACATAATGGGATTCTCTATGGGTCTTAAAAGGCAGGATATTTATGACCAGACTTTTAATAAAGTTGCAAGAGCATCCACAACATTCTTACTTACACCAAGAACAACATTGAAGAACCTTACTGACTTGGGTAAAGCATTTGCACAAAGTGGTGCAAGAAACACATTGTATTCTTTAGCAAGATTGTATGTAGCCAGAAATAAAAAAGACAGACAATTAGCACATGATTTGATTGGGTCTAAATATGTTTTTGCACAATCGTTAGAAAAGACAGGTATTGGTTCAAAGGCAGCATCATTCTACGCAGATAATATTATTTTCTTTACAAGGTCTGAAAGAGCAGTAAGAGAAACAATTGGATTCTCAAGAATATTACAAGCAGAGCAATTGCTTAAAAACTACGACCCAGAAAAGTCTGGTATGATGCAAGACCATATTAAAAGATTGTTTGATGTAGCTACAGATGGGTTAGATATAGATGTAATAAAAGCGAGAGGGTACTTTACCAGAAATGAAAAGTTTAGAATAGGTAACAATGCAATAGGAGCAACGCAGCCTACATCTGAAATAGATAAACCATACAACTGGTCATCTAAAGGATTTTGGACAAGAAAATCAATATTCCAAAGTTTTAGCCATAAAAGTATTAGATGGTTAAAAGACTTTATATTGCAAGAAACAAAGAATGGAAATATGTTTCCAATGGTTAATCTCATTTTATGGAGACTTGCATTAGGCTATGGTTACAAAGAAGCAAGTGACTGGTTATGGAATAAAGAGCCAGAAAAAGAAGAAGAGATGATGAATAAAGCATTTGGTATAATGGTAGAAACAGGGGAGATAGGTATCATCGGTGATCTGTTGTTTGCAGTACAATACTCTGGTTGGGCAAATCCATTCATAAGTTTAATGTTCGGACCGAAATATTCATTGCTTTTTGAAACACTTATGAACTTTGGTCAAGTAGCAAACAGGGCAGTAAATGATAAAGAAAATCCATTACGACCTGTGAAGAAACAAATAGCAAGAATGACCTATAAGCGTATACCAGGCATAGGTCAAGAGATGTACGAAAAGAACTTTCCAAGAAGAAAAAAGTCACGCAAAAAGTTAAAAACAAAGAAAGCACCTTCGAGCAGAAGCAAGGGAAGACAACCAGTATACCAATAAAAATATAAATATTTATAATTCACTATTCGTTAATTATATAAGGCATAAAAAATTCTAATATGAAATAATAACATATAGGAGTAATTATGTCTGCAATACCTATCGTAAAAGGTTTAGGGTCGGCTGCAAAAGCCGTTAGTATAACAGATGCCAACGCAACTCATCCTGCGACAAAAGGTGTATACATTGGAACTGGTGAAAGCTATGATTTTAGTTTTGATGGTTCAACCTTTGTAACATTCTCAAATTGTCCAGAGGGAGCAGTTTTACCATTAAGAGTAGTAGGTGTAAGAAAAACATCTGGGGGTGCAGCACCATCCTCTGGTGATATAGCATTTTTATATTAGGGTCACTATATGTTAATAGGGATCACATCTGCTCTTTCAAAGTTTAGAAAGACATCACTTCCTTTTATAAAAGATAATCTAAAACTTTATTTAGACTTTAAATCTAATAAGTCAGACACGCTAAAATTCCCATCAGAAGGTTCAACTTCGTTTGATGGTAGCAATGATTATATAAGTGCAGGGCAATCAAGTAATTTAGGAACAGGAACTAATTTCACTATATCTCTATGGATAAAAAATGAAGGGACTGCAAAGTCTTATATAACTCAAATTCAAAAAGGTGTAGGTTCATCTGGTTTAGCAATTCTTGCTAATTCTCTTGGTACAGGTGCAAACGCAGGATATGTAACTGCTCTTGCTTGGAATGGTAGTACACATTTGTATCTTTCTTTTGATGGTAGTATTGATGATGGAAATTGGCATCATATTGCATTTACTACAACTTCATCAGCACAAGTGTTATATTTTGATGGGCAATCAGTAGATACGGACACTATTGCTTTTACTAATGCGTTTGATTCAAATCCAATAGTTATTGGGGCTCGAGGTAATGCATCTGAATTTTTTACAGGTAAAATGGCAAATATGGCTATTTGGTCAAGGGTACTCGAACCAGAAGAAATTCAATCCATAATGAACAAATCCTATAGCCAACTAAAGGGTGTAGAAAAAACAAGTTTAGTTAGTTGGTGGGGGTTGGATAATTCATCAGATAGAGGTGCTGATTTTTGGGATGTTGGTGTATTTACGCAAGAAGGAAGTCCAACTACAAGTACCTATTCAAATGGGTTACTAAATGTAGTTGGCAATGGTAATAACACAGGAGCAAAATTTAGCTTTCCAAGTACAGGTAGTACATCTATTGAAGGGTATAATCAGTATGAATTTTCTTTTGATATAAAAATAACAAGTGGTGCAGGTAGTAGAGTTAAAATTCAATATCATTATTCTAATGCTATTAGTTCAACTTTTAATGACCAAATAGATACTACTGAAGCACCTAATCAAGAATTTAAAAGATTCGTTACAACTTTATATAGTGATGATTCTTATAGTTCTAATAGATATTTTGTATTCGTACAAAGTGGTAGTACTGTATGTGAATTTCAAGTAAAAAACATAGTATTAAAACCAATTACTGCTAATGATAGTAAAGGTTCTAATCATGGTCAGTTAGTACAAGAAGCAACAACTACCACATCAGTATATGGTAGCAATGCACCAATTTTACCTCGTGCAGTTGATGTAGCTAAAGAAGGACAAGCAGATGCGATTGGGGATGGTAGTGCGAGTTTTAATGGCTCAACTGACTATATACAAATAGATTCAAGTAATTTTCCTAATCTGCAACCATATACTATTAGTGCTTGGTTTAAAATAGACACACTACAAGCATCTGCAATTTTAGCTTGGGGAGATGAATCCCATTATGAAAGAAGGTCAATGTTTATTTGGAATGGTGGTAGTGGTTCAGTTTGGAAATTAATACCAAGTATATATGGAGAAAATCCTGTAGGAGCAACTGCTTTAGAAATTAATAGATGGTATCATGGTGCATTAGTTGTTAATCCAACTGCAAAAACATACGAAATATATTTAAATGGAATTTTAGATGGTTCTGGTTCTTTTAGTAATGATTTCGTTAGTTGGGGTGGCACTACAGGATACATAGGAAAAACAGGAAGTAATGAACGTTTTGATGGTAATATTAGCCAAGTAGGATTATGGCAAGGTGCATTAACCCAAGCACAAATACAATCTGTTATGGAATCTACTTCATACTCAAAGATTCCTGCTGATGTAAAGAGTACATTGGGTGCAGAGAGAGTTCTTAATTCAGACTTTTCTGATGGTGAAAATATATGGGATTTAAATAATGCTAATGTTGTAAATGAAGTTCTTGAAATAGATGAGGGTGCATTTAGTTATTATGCACAACAAGCAGTAGACGGAGATGGTTCTAATTATAGGCAATTTGAATCTGGTTATTTAATGAAATTAGAAATTGTAGTAGATGAATACACATCTGGTAGCACAATTATATATGCTACAGGAAACAACATAGGAACATTTGATTCAGCAGGTACTCATACTATTTATTATAAACCAAGTGCAAATGAGTATTTTAGATTACGCTCTGGTGGTAGTGGGTTTGAAGGTAAAATAAGTAGTGTTTCAATTAAAAGAGTAACTAACGACATCGTTGCGTACTATCCACTTGATGGAGATAATTCAATACCTGCATTAAGTTTTGATGGTACAGATGATACAATCCAAACTTCTGCACATGATACTTTAGTTGATACAACCTATACTTTTTGGGCAAAATCAGATGTAACAGGTGCAAATGGTGGTTTATTTGGACATGGTGGAGTAACAAAAAGCAGTTTTCATTTTAATTATTTTGGTGCGACAGGTGGAGCAAGATTTTATCTTGGTGGTAGTTATTTTAAAAAATGGGATATTGATGAGCAAGACGATGGTCAATGGCATCATTACGCTATAGTAGCTGATGCTGATAGTTTAGCAAATCTTAAACTTTATGTAGATGGAGTAGAGCAAACTGTAGCATTATCAGATAGTAGTGGTAGTCCAGATGCCTTTACTCAATCACTTACTATTGGTTCAGATGCAACAAATGGCAATGAATGGGAAGGTTCTATTGCACAATTTGCAGTTTATTCTGATTTAAAAGATGCTGATTTTATAAAAGCACAATACGATAAAGCAATAGATGCTGATTTATCATCTGATTCTGGTCTTGTAGGATATTGGAAGATGAATAATGGTACTACTGTAAATGATTTAAGTGGTAATGGTAATAATGGTACTGTAAGTGGAGCTACTCTTATACAAAATGCAGTAGCACTTGATTCAACAGATAATAACAATGATGGGAGCTTAAACTAATGGCTACGACAATTAATTCTGGATACGCAAACTCTCCTAAACTTACTGCTAACATTGCAGACCATGCAGATGTCTATGGTGGCAGAGCATTAGTATTTGATGGGGTATCTGATTATTTATCGGTAGATGACAATGGAGTAAATGGCAATGGATTATTTGACCATGTAAATGTTTCAGTATCTTTTTGGACAAAAATACCAACATCTGGTAGTTCATTTCCAATGTACCCACTTGCAACATTTAATGGTATACAAATAGCACAATTTGTTTTCACTATGAATAGTGCAACACAATTAATTATTCAAAACAATAATTCTTCATCGCCAATTTCAAATATTCCTACGATTGAAACAGGTAAATGGGAGCATTGGGTAGTTACAAGAGAGCCTTGGTCTGGTCAAAGTAATGCCGATGCACATCAATTTAAAGTTTATAGAAACGGAGAATTAATTGCTACAAGACAACAAAATTCTCAATGGTTGTTACATAAAGCAAATTTAACTATTGGTAGAAAAGGTGGAAATGATAGTGGTTATTTTAATGGCAGTATGTGCGATATGAAAATATGGACTGGATATACTTTATCATTATCAGAAGTTCAACAAATATATAAAAAACCAGAGACTTCTGCTCCATCAGCAAGTTTATCATACCTATCTGCTTGGTATCCTATGATTGAGGGTAACCCAGAAAGTCCACAATCAATAGTATATGACCATAGTGAAAAGAAGTTGGGTACAAATATTGTTAAAAGTCCATTATTATTAGACTATGCACATACTCAAGGAGGTAATACAGAAGAATTATTAGCAGATGGTACAATAAAAATTTCAAGACCTTTATCTGGTGGCGACCCATATGGTACTTGGTTTTATTTCCTTACAAGTTCTAATCATTTTCTTGAGACAACCCCTGTAGTAGGACAACTATATAAATTATCTTTTAATGGTTATTATGATGGAGGAGGTTCTCAACCTTATTGGTATTTATATGGTCAATCAAGTGGCGATATAAGTTTTACTATAACAACTACTCCTACTGATTATGAAGCTTATTTTATAGGTTCTGGATTAACAGGAAGATTTCAATTAAATACTCCAACTGCAGGTCAATCTGGATATATTAAAGATTTACAAATAAAACCTGTCCTCATGGGCAACCACGCTACTACAAATTTTTTTGGAAATATGGCTGACTTAATTAATGAAAGCAATGATTCAGAAATATGGGATGCTACTAATAATAGATTTTCATTTACTACTGATGGATGGTCTGGATATGATGATGCAACATCACTTGTTGATGATACAGATTGGGTTAAAACAACTAATATAGATAGAGCTAAAAGAAAAAGCGATGCTGACCACGCATTTTTAAGAAAAAGCAGTGGAACTTATGAATTTATTTCTCATCCACTAACTCTTGAAAATGGTAAAACTTATAATGTATCTGGAGTTTATAGTAGCAGTTCTGCATCATCAATTAATGTAGAAGTAGGAGCTTCTGCTCCGTCAAGTAATTCTGATTATACACATTGGGCAACACAATCTCTCACATCGTCTGGAGGTACTATAAACCTTGATTTTACAGCACAAGGAACAACTGGTCATTTAGTTATAGAATTGACTGGAAGTGCAAATGAAAACGCATTTTTAGAGCATATAGCAGTTCGTGAAGTAGGAATATCCTCATCTGGATTTGATACTGCTGTAAATGAACCTGTAGTACCACAAGTACCATTGATGAGATATAATCAAAAGATGTACTTTGATGGTATCGATAAATATGTGCAATTACCTGCTCCTTTTAGCTATACTATTCATTCTATAAGTTCTTGGTTTATTGCTGATGTAGGAGATAAATATATTTTTTCCTCACAGGATGCAGGAAATGATGGCATTGCTGTAGCTATAAACTTAAATGGAACAATTTGGTATGCTATTAGAGGTAGTGGAAGTGGTTCTTTATCTACAACAGGTACAATTAATTTTAATCAATTAAATCATGTTGTTGCTACTTATGATGGTTCAACTGCTAAAGTATATATAAATGGAGTTCTTGGTGGCTCTGCTTCAATATCAGATACAATTTCTACTACCACAAATGCAAGAATTGGAGCATTATCTTATTCTGGAATAGCAAAACATTCTGGAACGATACATGATGTATCATTTTGGAATACTGCATTAACAGAAACTCAAGCACAAGAACTATTCAACGATGGTCTCGCATTAGATGCTACTACACATAGTAAAAAAGGTAATTTACTTGGCTATTGGAGAAACGATGGTGTAACTACATGGCAAGATAGAAGAGGATGGAGTTATTTAGATTTTGATGGAAATGGAGATTTTGTAAACATATCAAGCTCTTTAACACCATCTGCTTTAACATTTACAATGTGGGTTGCAACAATTGCAGACAGTAACTATAGAACTTTTATTCAATGTGGTGATTTATTAATTAGTCAATCAAATGCAAATAAAGTTCATGTAAATAAAAGTGGTAGTGCAGGTCAAAATTCAACTACATCATTTGTAGCTGATGTATGGACTCATATAGCAGTTACAGCAGACTCAAATGGTACAAAAGTATATAGAAATGGTGTTTTAGATTTAGATGGTAGTGCAATAGCATTTACAGCAGGAGACATATTAATTGGTAAATATACTGGTGGGCAATTCACAAATGGTCTTATTTCAAGCGTAGCTTTTTATTCAAGCGTTAAATCGTTACCAGAAATACAATCAATATATAATGCTGGTATTAATAGTTCAGAAGCATCTAACTCAAATTTAATTGGTTATTGGAAACTTAATACTGCAAGTACAGATGCTAACGCAATAAGAGATTTAAGCAGTAATTCTAATCATGGTACTGTAAATGGTAATCCTACACTTAACGATGGTAACGATGGAGATGTACAAGGCTCACCAGACTCAATTACAATTCGTGAGGGATTAAACTCTAACAAAGATGGATTAGGATTTCCGTTAAAAAATCCAACTGGCAATGTGTTAAGGTTAAATGGTGTTGATGAGTATGTAGTAGCACCAGATACTGATTTATCTTTAAGTGAGCAAATAACAATAGAATGTTGGGCAAAAAATAATAGTGATGATTTAGCTACTGATGAATATTTTGCAAGTCATTACGAAACTACATCTGGTAATTATAGAAGTTGGTTTTTTAGAATGAAATCAAATGAAGCATTAAGATTTGTTTGGAGTTCTAATGGAACAGATTATAGTGCAGTTGAAACATCTTCTTCTGTTTCTAATGTAAATACTTGGAGACATTATGTAGTTACATTAGCAAGTGGAGTTCCTAAAATATATGTAGACGGAGAATCTTTAACACTTGATTCGATTTACAATTCAAATGGATTACAAACAAGTATTTATAATACTATTGGAAATATTTTTATTGGAAGAA